>Ga0315308_1000405_pt1 | contig 24062 bp, 28 predicted proteins | sample TDP3_MG_FD_203078 | JGI IMG/M metagenome (GOLD analysis project Ga0315308, IMG submission 203078) | Freshwater sediment microbial communities from Lake Towuti, South Sulawesi, Indonesia - TDP3 | ecosystem: Environmental > Aquatic > Freshwater > Lake > Sediment | place: Indonesia: South Sulawesi... | reverse complement strand
CCCATGACGGGCTGAGGCATCAGGGTTATCGTTCCCGCGAGGACGTTGCCCCTTCGTCCCGGAACGGTGCAGACCACGGGGACCTCAGCCTCCCATTTGCCCTCGCTCGTAGGCGCCAACGAGGCCTCCTCAGTCGTGGTGAAGACGCGCGTTTCCTCAGGCCTGGGCGAGAACGTGGCTACCCTCGTCCCGCTCGGGATCACGATCTCCTGGTAAGCCGTGTAGTCAACCCGGAAGACCGTCCTTGCATCGGGCCTCAGGCCTCCGGGAAGCCATCTGAGGCTTCTGCCGACGAGGCCGTAGTCGACGCCGCTCTGGAAGGTTGTAGGGGTTCCGCCCACCGTCCCCTCGGCCTTCAGTATCTCCTTCACGAGCGCTCTACTGAGCGCGTACTCGGCTGAGCCGTCGTAGAGGTGGACCTCGCCGGTGACCGCCACCTTCTCCGGCTCGGTGCCTCGGCCGAAGGTGACGAAGCCGGAGGAGGGCTGCGGGGGCTTACGCCTCACGCCCAGAAGCCAGACGACCAGATCTAGGGCTTCGGCCTCCGCGGTGTCGAGGAAGCCTGACAGATAGGCTTGGTCGAGCTGGGCGTAGAGGTACTCGACCTCCCGGCTGATAGCCTCGACGATCGTCCTGACGACGCTTCCAGGGTTCAGGTCTGAGAGCCCGTCCGGCCTGGCGAACACGTACTTTACGGTGAAGCTTGTTCCGTCATCTGGGCGTTGGCCTCCGCTGAGCCACTCGACGGAGTCCCCGTCGAGCCTGTAGTCGATGCCCGCGACGAAGGTCCTCTTCGCGGCTCCCGATGCGCCCTCTACGCTGCCTATCCTAGCGACGGGCGTGTTCCTAAGCCCGTACCGGGGCCTTCCGCTATCGTAGGTGTGCTGCTCAGAGGCTTCTCCGCCCGTGATCTGCACGAGGATGTCGTTCGTTACCTGCCTGTAGGTCTTCTTTGCTAGAGGCGTTCAGCCCACCTCCAGGTAGAAGGGATACACGATGCTCAGCAGGCTGCTTCCCTCGACGGGGAGAACCGTGATCTCCATGTCGAGGCGATGCGGCTCCACGGCGTTCGCCTTGACGCTTACGCTCGTGACCTCGCTGATTCTGGGCTCTTGGGCTAGGCATTCCAAGACCAGGGCTTTAGCCCTCTCCCGGGTCCTTTCGTTGTTCGGCTCGCCCAGAAGCTCATGCAGCCGTGAACCGTAGTCGGCGTGGCCTATGTCGTAGAGTTCACCCAGGCTCGTGGTTAACCTGTGGACGATCGCCTGGGCGAGGTTGAGCCCACCGGAGACAGCATCGATGTCGCCTTGAGGGCTGACGGCCAGGTCTGCGCCCAGCTCGTCGAACCTCAGCCTTAGGTCCCTGCCCAGGGCCTCGTCCTTCTCCGGCATCCTTTCCCCTCCTAGTTTATGTGAACCGTTGCGCCCCTGATCCTCATCTGTGCGCTTGCCTCCACCTTCATCTGGGAGGACGAGGTGATCTCGGCGGACATGCCTGACTTTATCTTCATGTCCGTGCCGGATTCCATGCTTAGATCCCTGTCGCTTGCTATCTTCACGCTTGAAGCCGAGAGCGTCATGCTACCCTTAGCCTCTATCTGGGCATCGCCGTCGGCCTTAACGTTGACGTTTGCCTTCGACTCGATGATGACATCGCCGTTTCGTTGAACGACCACCCTGGTCTTTCCCGCGTTCACGGTCACCTCGTCATCCTTGATCCTAAGCACCATTCCCCCAGGGAACTCCAGGTATATCCTCCGTACGTCTAGGTTCTCGGAATGCGGCGGAACGTAGACGACCTCCTCAGCCTTGTTGAGCGGCGGCCTGTCCTCGTCGTTGTAAAGCCTACCGATGACGACCGGCGCGTTCATGTCTCCGTCGATGAACGCGACGAGGACGAGGTCGCCTACCCGCGGGACCCCCACCAGGCCGATGCACTGCGTGGCAACCTGCACCCTTCTCAGCTCGACGTTCAGGTTCTTCAGCCTCACGTTGCACTCGTAGTTGTCCTTGTCGCTCTCGCTCGAATGTGGGAAGATCGAGGTGACCACGCCCAGCTGAGGGAGACGAGCCTTCCTCACCTCGCTCTGGGCGATTCCCCTCATCGCCTCAATGATCGTCGCCAAACCGCCTCAACCTCACGTCCGCCTGACTTGGTCGTGAACTCCTCCGTGCTTCCTAGAGCCGCCTGCAGCCGATCGTGGTCGTGAACCCTCTCGTCTTGCTCAGGTAGTGCCGCAGGGATCGGACCTGGAACTCGCCGTTGATCGCCGAGTCGGGCAGGCCCTTGATCGCCACGGCCCCTCCGAGCCTTGTCCCGGCGTCGCCAACGATCTCGACCGAAGCCCAGGAGGTCCTCTGCAGCCTGTTAAGCCCTGCCCGGGCGACGCTCTCAGCGGCCTCCCGGCTTTTTATCGCCGGATCCTGGACGACGAGCGGAGCGCCGGTTCCCGCCTCGCCCTTGACCCCTTGCTTCGTTAACCAGTGGAAGGTCTCAGCGCCCTTGGCGCTGGAGGGGCTCTCGCCGTAGACGCTTACGCCCGCGTGCGCTGGAGCGAAGCTTGTTTCCTCCACGCGGATTATGTCCTTGCCGAACTCCAGCGCCTGAGCCTCGCCGCCCGTGTACTCCTTGAAGACGAGCTGCCCCTCCTCCGTTGTGTAGGCATCGAAGCCGCATCGCTCAGCGAGCTTTAGTGTATGCTCATACGCGTTCAATGCGTCGTCCACCACGTAGGTGGGGAAGACGATGCCGTCAGCGCATTTCTTCACCTTGACCCCGGCCTCCTGGGCTAGGTCGCGTACTATCCCGCCCGCGGTCTGGTTCAGGTATACCCTGTTCAGCCTCAGACGGAGAAGCCTAGCCGCGTGGCCGAGGGCCGTCAACCGTACCTTGGATACTCCGCGTTCGATGTCTTCGACGGAGCCGCTGAAGGTCAGAGCCAAGCTGTCGTCGTAGCCGAGCTGCACGGTGACGGGGTCACCCCTCTGGAGCGAGAGGTCCTTCCCCCCAGCGAAGACGGCTTGGGCGCTGTCGATCGGCAGCCCGATGTTCAACATTACCTCTACGCTTACTAGGCTCTCATCCGTCTCCGGGCTGAAGCTCCTGGAGCCCACGGTCAGGGCGTAGCTGGGATGCATCAAGCGGCCTCACCTGGAGCGCGAAGCGACGCCTTTCAGGATTTCCTTCGTCCTCTCTTGGATGGCGCCTCTCGCGGCCTGCTCCTGACCTGGGGGATCATTCGAGCCCGCGCTGCTCAAGCCAGGCGACCTATGCTCTCTGAGCACCATGGAGTACCAGCTACCTGAGGCGGCTCCGCCCAGGAAGCGAGCCGTGAAGTCGTCTATGACCACCTCGGTCACATCGCTTATCGCGGTTATATCCGATGAGAAGGGAACCGGGGCTCCCTGCTCGAACTTCGACCTGAGCTCCTCGAGGGTGCTCCTCGCGCCCTCGCCGACGAGCTCCCCGTCGAAGGAGATGGTCAAGGGCTCCCTGCCGAGGTCTTGGAAGACGTTCGTCTCCGCGCCTGGAATCCTCAACTCGACTATCCGCCTCTTGCCCGATACAGAGACGTTGTGAACGCTTCGGATCTCCTCTACGACGCCCTTCCGGTCTATACGCTTGATCAGCTCGATGTCGTCCAGCTTCATCTGCATCAGATCAGCCTCCTCGGATGCTCTCCGACCCGTAGTACCGCCGCATCTGCTCCGCGAGGATGCGGGCTATCTTCCTCTCCAGCTCCCGGAGGTCCTCTTCCGACTCTGCGGACACCGTGAGGTTGATGGTGTTCTGGATGGTAGGCAGGGGAAGCCTCGGCGCCGCCGGGCTGGGCATACTCGGCTGGGCAGGCGGCGCGTAGGGCTCAACAGCCCTGAGCGCTCCGTAACCCAGTGGGGGCATCACGGCGATCGTGGTCTCCCTCACTGCGGTGAACCCGCCCAGCTCCGTCAGCGCTTCGCCGTAGGAGCTCTGGATCACATGCATCTCGGCCAGGGCCGCGTGTCGAAACGCCGTGCTCGCGATGCCGCTTAGTAGGGGGCCGAGCCGCGGCCAGACTGGTCCCGGCACGACAGGGCTCACGGCGGGCAAGCCGCGAGAGACCTCCCAGGAGACGCTCGCGAGGGAAGGTGTCTCACCCAGCCGGGGCTCCCATGCCTTGGCAAACTGAGCGACCCCGGCGATCGTTCCCAAGGCTAGGCTGAAGGCCGGGTATACCTGACTTGGCTGCGCGACAAGAGAAACAGCTGCAGGTGAAGGCATAGTCCAGATGGCTCCCATAGGCCAGACGGCCGCCTCAAGGCGTGGCATGGGAAGAGCCCAGCTGAGATCAGGTCTCTGCGCAGATAGGCGGCCGAGCGGGAGCAGAGCATAGGCCATTCCGGCTAGTCTCTGGGCGGCCGAGAACCAGGCCGGTTCCGCTGGGAGAGCGACCCTAGCCACGGCCGGATACCATGGAGGCGCGGCGTATCTCAAGTAGCCCAGGAGGGGCGTAAGGTAGCGCGCGGAAAGCGAGGCCGCGAGCCTAGAGGGGAACCCCATGAGGTGCAGGGTGACCGGGGGCCCTTCCAGGGGCCGAGGTGGGCGCGTTTCTTCCCCGGCTGGAGAGACTCCGGGCGGGAGGAGCAGCACGGAGGCCGCAGGGGCGGCAAGGAGAGTTGCTGTTAAGGCTGATGGGTGGGCATGCGGGGGCGCAGGGGGAGCAGTCGTCGTCCCCACGAGGGGAAGCCATGGCGCAAGCGTCACGATCGGTAACCTAGCCGCGGTCCTGACCGGTTCCGCAGCCTCAAGCCTTAGTCGGAAGCCGGAGATCGAGACAACGGGCAAGACGGCTCCTATCTCGGCCGTTGGAGGAAACTCCGCGGCTGAAAGCTGAGGCGGTAACGGCACCTGGGCAAGGGTGACCGCGGCCTCGGCCTTCGCTTGCGCCTGGGGTGGGGCCTCCGGGGCCGGAGACAGCATGGGGAGCACAGGCCGGAAGTCCCAAGCCATCCTCTGGGCCTCGCCTGCGATCTGGGCTAGCTGCGCGGAGATGCTCTGCAGCTGAGCGAGGGGCAGTAGGGTGAGCGCGCCTAAGGCTAGGCTCGAAGGAGGCTCCAGCTCAGCGGTTGTTTCAGGCTGCCTCAGCGCGACGAGATGACGAGACGGGGGGCGAGCATGCGCCGCGTATCGCCCTGTGCCCGGTAATGCCATTGGGGTTCCCGGCGCCCTGGCAGCCTCGGATATTCGCTCTAGGTCCGTGAGAGCCCTTCCGACGGGTTCCGCTGTCTGGAGTTCGGCGAAGGCTGGCTGAGGGCTTCGTGCTACGAGCCTCCTAGCAAGCTCGGCTGCGGTTCTTCTGGCCAACGTGACGTTCAGCAGGAAGGTGAGAGCGGGCGGCTGAGCCGGGGCCTCGCCGTGCTTCCCGACCGCAGGAACGGAGGGTCTAGGCCCGGGGCTTAGAGCCGGAAGCCCGACCGTGGCCAGAGTGGACTCGCTGATGCGGCTCCCGAACCGCAGCGTCTCCTCGACGGTCCTGACCATCGCGCTGAGGGCCTGGGGAATGAGGGAGGCGACGGAGGCCAGGAGCTGGGAGACGCGGAGTCCCAGCCGCCAGAGTTCCCTGAGGGCCTCGTCGCTCCGCCTCGCCAACCTGACGGTTCTCGGCCGCCACATGCGTCTCTACTCTTCCTCTGTTACGGTTATTCGCGTTATGCCCTCCGCGGCCAGCCTCGTCGCCTCTGCCTGCTCCAGCCGATGGGCTACGGCCGCGGTGAGAAAGAGGATCTGGTCCCTTGTCAGGTCACGGGGGTGCTCGGCAAGCCTGTATCCGCAGTCGAGGCAGAGGGCTGCGAGCTCGAGGCCCTCGGGGCTTCTCACGAACTCCTTTACTTCTCGGATTTTTTTCTGGCGCCCTCCGCTCCGGTGACGCCGCTCAGCTCAAGGACCCTCATGCCGATGTACTCCGGCACGCCGAACCTCATGGCAGCCACCTCTTCCAGCGTGAGCTTTGGCTCCTCAAGGCCCATCGAGGCCGCCATTCTCAGGGCCTCGAAGTTCTTCGAGACATCCACCTTGCTCAGGTCTGGTGTGCCGTCCTCCCTCAGGGGCACAGGTCCGATGACGGCGAAGATCTTCGAAAGCTCGCCGTCGGTCAGGGGCCGTATGACGACGTCGGCGCCATACTCCTTTACGGTCACCGTGCTTCGGACGTTGGCGCCCTGGAGGATGGCCTCCTTGGTAAGCCTCGGCATCTCCTGGTGCTACTCCTCTCTCAGCCTGGTCGCGGTGAAGGTGTAATCGCTGATTCCCACGCCGTTGGCGTCCATAGCGAAGGTCTTGCCCTCCAGGTAGCAGTCGTCGAAGGAGAGCGTCTTGATCGACTGTCCCAGCTTCTTCAGCTCGACGACAAGCTGGAAGGGCTTCACGTCCGCGACGCCGCTGATGAGCATCGTGTCGAACTTCGGGTACGTCGACCTGACCCTCAGCGAGCCGCTGACGAACATGGGGCCGTAGTCCACGCCTATCCGCTCATCGAAGCCGATGTGATGGACGTTCTGACGGTTCCTGACGATCCTGAACTCTATCGCCTGAAGCCCCGCTATCGTTTCGCCATCCGCCTTAACGTTGCTCACGTTCGCGGAGATGATCACGGGGGTAGCCATTCTGGCATTCACCTCCTATCATGCCTGAACCGTTATCGTCGCGTAGATGTAGTCCATGGCCCTCACAGGCCGGACCGCCAAGTCTACTCTCACGATGCCCTGGGCGAAGTCCAGCTCCGAGGAGTAAACGTCCACGAGGAAGGGCGGCTGCTCTCCGTCGACGCTGGGGACTATGGCCTCTTCCCGCTCCATGGTCATGAGGAACTCCGTCAGCTTCTGCCTGAGCGCCACGCGGCCTCCCGGCGTGTTCAAGGTACCGATGAAGTTCTCGGCGACGTTCTTCGCGCCCCTTACGGCGTGGTCCGCGATCCTCGTCACGCTTATCTGCTCCTTGCTCGTCGAGATGCCCTTCTCCACGATGATGCCTCTGCCGCGTCGAGCCTCAAGCGGCAGGACGCCCGCCTTGAGCAGCTCCATCAGCTCCGCGGGGGTGTATCGCCTCTCCAGCTCCGCTATGCCCGTGACCGCCTTGAACGTGGGCGACTCATAGTAGTTGAGCCGGCTGATCAGCCCGGCGACGGCGCCGGCCACCCCATAAGGCGCTACGAGCACAAACCTGTCGCTGGCAAGAACCTCTGTTCTCTTCACGATCTCCTCGAGCTTCTCGCCCGGGGCCACCGTGCCTATGCCGATCCTGTTCTTCGCATCCCTGCTCATGTTCTTGCAGTGCGCGTCCACGAGCGCATGCACCTTGGGGTCCCAGGAGTCGCAGGCCAAGACGAGGTCTACGTCTTCCTCCATCTCCAGGGTCTGGAGCGCGGCCTCGTAGTCCTTCAGCTCAGGCTTGGCCGTCATGCCTCCTGAGAGCGTCACCTCAGTTAGCGCCGGGTTCTTGACCGCCTCCCTCCTTCCCTTCTTCGTCAGGTCCTCCGCGGAGACGAGCTTCGAGTGCGTGTTCAGGTAATCCACCAGGTAGCGGTCGCTCGTCCTGTCCATTGTGAGGTTGTCGAAGACCTCGAACTTCGCGCCGTTGGTCAACTGGACGGAGACTGTGCCTTCCACCGCCCCGGCGGCAACGTACGCGCGAACGCTGTTGCCAGCCTCTCCCGGTACCCTCGCCGCGAGCCTCACGGCCTCTGCGCCCTCGGCGTCGTTCAGGACGCAGGAGGCGCTCTTGCTGCCCGTTGCCTCGATGCGTGTAGCAAAGACCTCGAAGACGCCGTTGAGGAAACACTGCTTAGCATCCTTTGTCAGGCTGTAGGTGGTGTCGGAGCCGAACTTCTCCGTGAACTCCCTGTAGCTGGTCACTGGCGTCGGCATGAGGGTCGGTCCTTTCTCAGCCGTCCCGACGAGGCCTACGACTCCCGCGGGATGAAGCTGCTGCGGGACGATCTCCTTCACGACCTGAATCTCGACGCCCGGTAGAATTCTAACCAACGTTTCTCCCTCTCTGTGAGAAAGTTTGCTCGCGAAGAGGCGTGGTGCCTCGTCTATGGATAAAAGCTTTGCCTCAGTCGACCAGCCAAACCGCGCTGAGACCCAGCCGTCCTCGGGGGTCCGCGAGGCATCTCCCGAGGGAGATGATGTCACACGCGACTGGGGCTAGCCTACCAGAGGCCTCCGGTAGGTCAGGCGTCCCGTACCCGTGGGCGCCGCGCTTGCTTCACTGCCTGGTGGCAGGGGTCTGAACGTGGCTCCCAGGAGCCAGATGGGAGACCGAGCCTTCGAGGGCTTTGGCGACGCGGCTCGTCGCGTCTTTCATCTCCGGTGACATGGGCGATCCCAGGGAGACATCCTTGACTTGGAGGCCGATGAAGATGAACTGGGCTTTGAGCCCCTGGCTTCTCAGGTAGCTTATGAGAAGCGTCAGAGGCAGTCTATGCGTCGAGACAGCCACGCTCGGGATCAGGTCCTCTGGAAGTATGGCGACGAAGCCAGGGGGCTGAGACGCCTCTACCGCGTCTACGATGACCACATGCGTGGGCCTGAACCTCAAGATGTCCTCCGCGAAGTTCTCAGGCGTAGCCCCGGAATCGACTACCCGGACCGCCGGCGAGCCGAGATGCTTGACGAGGCGGATGACTCTAGGCCCGGCAGCATCGTCGCCACGCATCTCATTCCCTACACCGAGGATGAGGACGCGCCGCGCGCCCCCTAGCTGATCAGCTAGGCGTTTCTCGAACTCTGGCTCTTCAGGAGCAGCCCAAGGGGCTTCTGCCAAGCCGATTCATCTCTCCTTCATCGCGCCCTTGGCGGGGTGCCTCCGTCCTGAGCGCAGGGCGGCTGGGCGGAGAGCATGCTTCTCAAGCGCTCAGCCAGTCGACCTCTTGCAGTCGGCTGTTCTCAGGAGGCTAGCCGGTCTTAGCCACGGTCTTGACCTCGCTAACTACTGCCGGCTGCCTTCTTGCCCTCTTCTTCTCCGTAAGTCTCAGGACGGGGCCGAGGCCTGGCTTCAACTCGTCTCCCCTCTTCAGCGTCAGGAAGCCCGCCTTCTCCGCGTCAAGCAGCATCTGCTCGCCCAGCTGGCTTCGGGTGATGACAAGGGACCAGCCGAGGGGTGCTCCGACGGCGCCGACGCTGATATCCGCGAGTTCAGCCGTGAAGTCCGTGCAGGTCCGGCAGCAGTTCTTCACCAGGTGGTCGAGCTCAGTGAGCTTAGCGCTGAGGCTGTTCGGGCCCGCGGTGGTCGCGCTGAAGATGCCCTTCTTTATGTCGAAGCGCGTGACCCTAGACGGCTCGGTACCCGAGCCTTGCAAGTGCTTCATCAGCTGATCGTAGACGTAGCTCTCCATGCAGAAGAGGCCGATCGCCAGCTTAGCGGCTTTCGCCACCTTTGGGACGCCGAAGCTCGAGGTCTGCATCCTCCTCAGCGCGTAGACCTGGTCTGGTGTTCCCACCACTCCCACGCTGCGCTTCCGGTACTCCTCGAAAGCCGACATCAACCCTAGGAGCGTGGGGCTTACCGTATACTTGGTGCCCGCGGTCTTCAAGAGGCCGGAGTAGCTGAGGGCTACGGCCGGCATCGCCTTCCATGGAGCTGACTCCAGAATGCCGGCTGTGACCGCGGCGTCGATAAGCCCGGATTCAAGCCCATGCGCCAGAAGCGATGTCACGGCGCCTCCGTCTTGGCAGACCTTCAGGATGTCCTCCCTCGTGGAGCGCGCAGCGTAGACGCCCTTGTAGACGCCTATCAGCTTGCCTGGGCTTTCCTGTGCTCTCGTCTCGTCGAAGACGGCTTTCTCCATGGCCTCAGCTGGAAGCAGTGAGGCCTCCGGCGTGCGAGGACAGCTCTCGTAGCAGAGCTGGCAGGCGATGCATAGGCCTTTGAGGCTGGGCTCCTCACCCGCCGGGAGCAAGGCGAAGGTTGGGCAAGAGGCCATGCATGCGCCGCAGAACGAGCAGTTACCCTTCCGGATAACGTCTGCGAGCAGCGAAGCGAAGACTTTGGGTCTTGCCGCCATGAGGGTTCACGCCTATGCGCACATGTCCACCCTATAAATGAGTCCTGCTCACGCCGCTCCCGCGGGCTTCGGCCGCTTATACTCCTCCCTCATCTGGTCGTGGTTGAACGCCGCAAGCTCGTACTGCTTCGTCATCTCAATGGCGTCCACGGGGCAAGACTCGAAGCACTGGCCGCAGAAGGCGCATCGGTCGTAGTACACCTTGAACTCAGCCGTCTTGCCACGGCTGATCATCTCTATCGCCAGCGTGGGGCAGTCCCTTTCGCAGAGGCCGCAGCCGATGCACTTCACCATATCCCAGACCGGCTTGCCCCTGAGCCCCTCCACCGGCGGAAGCTTCTCGAACGGATACCGAACCGTGGCGGGCTTCTTCACGCCGCTTCGAAGCAGCAGTCCCTCCATAGCCATGGGCTTCCACCAACTAGGGCAGCAACTCGACGAGAACAACTTGGAGCAGCGCGAGCGGAACCAGGTACTTCCAGGTGCCGTGGACCATCTGGTCGATCCGGAACCGGGCGAAGAGCGCCCGGAGATTGGAGAAGAGGAAGACGACCGCGATCGCCTTGATGAGGAACCAGGCGATCGAGGGCGCCCAAGGGCCGCTGGGGCCTCCGAGGAAGAGCGCTGTCACGAGCGAGGCGGCGAGGACTAGTTCAACGTCGGTGGAGAGCCTAAGCAGGGCTAGCTTCCTACCGCTGAACTCGGTCTGCCAGCCCGCGACGATCTCCGTCTTGGCCTCGGGGATATCGAAGGGGACCCGCTCGAGTTCGGCGAGGAGGCAGAGGACCGTAACCCCGAAGCCTACGGGCTGAAGTAGGATGAAGGGGAGCTTCGCCGACTGCCAGGAGGCTATGCGGCTTATCGATAGGCTGGCGGCCTTTATGCCCGGGGCGAGGAGGGCTATCGACAGCGGGATCTCGAAGCCGAGAAGCTGGAAGGCGGCCCTTAGGCCTCCCACGGTGCTGTAGGGGTTGGTGGAGCCCCACGCGGCAAGGAAGACGCAGACCGCGTACATGGCGAGGAGGAAGACGACGAAGACGAGGTCTCCTTCAAAGCTGATGACCGCCTCCGTGCCAATCATGGGGACGAAGAGCGCCGCAAGTAGAGGTATCGACAGGAGTAGGATGGGCATAGCCCTGAAGACGGGCTTGTCCACAGCCTCCGGCTCTATGTCCTCCTTCGCGAGCAGCTTCACCAAGTCGGCGAAGGGCTGAAGTATCCCGGCGAAGCCCGTGTGAAGGGGGCCGTACCGGTTCTGAAGCCTCGCGTAGAACTTCCTGTCCAGCCACTCGAAGAAGAGGCCGAGGAAGATGAGGAAGACGATGCCCGGGGCGAGGATCATCTCAGCGAGCTGTAGAGCATCCATAGCCTAGCGCCTCCCATGCCATCTACGCGAGTATCGGGTCAGCTCCTCCCACGTCCATCTCCACGCCCTGCCTCCCCGCTCATCCACGATAGTGACGCGGTCCGTGCAGCAGAAGCAGGGGTCTATCGAGGCGAGGCTGATGGGTATGTCGGCAATGTAGCCTCCTGTCATCATCTTGCACGCAGACGGGATGTTGGCCATCGTAGGCGTCCTGACCTTGTACCTCTCCGGCCTCTCAGTGCCGCTAGACTTGAGGTAGTGGAAGAGTTCGCCTCTGGGCGCCTCGACCCTGCTGATGGTCTCGTTCGGCCCCACACGCCGCGGAACCTTAAGCCTCACCGGCCCCTGGGGGAGGTGATCTAAACCATACCTAACCATGTTCAGCGACTCCAGGGTCTCGTCGACCCTGACGAAGACCCGCGCGGCGACGTCGCAGCTGTCATAGGTTATCACGTTGAAGGGTATCTCGTCGTATGCTGCGTGGGGGTCGTCGGCTCGGATGTCGCTCTTTATGCCGCTTGCTCGGAGCGTAGGCCCTACGGCTGAGAGCTCCAGGGCATCCTTCGGCTTGAGGAGGCCGACGCCGACAACCCTCTTGAGGACGGAGACCTCGTTGGCGCAGACCTTCTTGTAGTACTTCGTCCTCTCCTCGAGGAGGTCCACGCCCCTTCTGATACGGGAGATGGTTTCAGGGGCGAGGTCTCGCCTTACGCCCCCCATCGTAAAGAGGGCGAAGTTCACGCGGTTCCCGGAGATCTCTTCCAGAAGGTCCATGACCACCTCGCGGTCACGCCAAGTGTACATGAAGAGTGTGTCGAAGCCGATCTCGTGGCCTGCCAGGCCCAGCCATAGAAGATGGCTGTGAACTCTCCCCAGCTCCATCACGATGGTCCTGATGAACCGCGCCCTCGGCGGAGCCTCGATCTCAAGGTTCTCGTCAACGTTCTGAGCGTAGCAGAGCGTGTGGGCGTGGGAGCAGATGCCGCAGATACGCTCGATGAGGTACTGGTTATGAATGTACGTCTGGGCCTCAAGGGCCTTCTCGATCCCGCGATGGACGTACCCAATCCTGGGCTTGACATCAATGACGTGCTCACCGTCGATGGTGATGAGGAAGCTCTCCGACTCGGCCAGAGCTGGATGCTGCGGGCCTAGGGGGACTTGGATAACTGTCTCAGGCAGAGACATTCTGGTCGACCATCCTCCTGATATCCTCGACGGAGTACTTCTTCCTCAACGGGTGAAGGCCCTTGGGCCAACCCTCAGGGAGCACGAGGGGTGAAAGGTCGGGGTGACCCTCGAAGACGACGCCGAGGAGGTCGTGGACCTCCCGCTCGTAGAAGACCGCTCCAGGGAGAACGTCGGTAATAGACTTCAGAACGGGGTGACTTTCGGGAATCGTCGTCTTCAAGGAGAGCTGAACCCCGTCCTTGTCAAGATGATAGACGACCTCGAGCTTCTCGCCCAGGTCGAGGCCCGTCATGGTCGTGATATGCCCAAACCCGGCTTTCGCGAGGTACGCGACAGCGTCCTTCAAGGCCTCATCCCTGACCGCTATGAAGAGCCTTCTCGCCCTGCGAGCTTGAACCTCGAGGACGTTCTCGGCCCCGATCGTGGACTTCAGGCCCTCCACCGGGGGAGAGGCTACCTCGTCCTTCTGAGACATGTCTATCCACCCCTTAGCTTTCCAAGCAGGGCCGTGACGCCGAAGAGGACGGCCTCCGGCTTGACGGGGCATCCGGGGATGTAGGCGTCCACGGGGATCGCCTTGTCTACCCCACCGTAGACGTTGTAGCAGCTGTGAAATACGTTACCCGTGACAGCGCACTCTCCGACAGCGACGACGAATTTGGGGTCAGGGGTCTGCTCATACAACCTGACCAACCTGTCCTTCACCTGTCTGGTCACGGCTCCGGTTATGACCAGTACGTCGGCGTGCCTCGGGCTTCCTTGGAGGAGGACCCCGAATCGTTCTAGGTCGAATCTGGGCGTTAGGGCGGCTAGAACCTCTATGTCGCAGGCATTACAGGCGCCCGTGTTGAAGTGGACGATCCAAGGGGAACGTGTCCTAGCCCAGTTGACGAGTCCCAACCTAATCGCGTCTCCCGAAGAGTGGGGGGAGCGCCGCCAGGACGACGAGCACGTAGAGGACGGGTAACAGACCAGTTAGGCCCATCGAAGTAGCTAGGATGAAGGCTACGATGTCGAAGACCAAGAAGTAGACCGCGTACAGGTAGAACTCCTCAGCGTTCATCTGGGACTTCGTCCCTGTGAACCTCTCACCGCACGCGTAAGCCATCAGCTTGTTCACCGTGGGCTTGCTCTTAGGAGCGATCCTTCCGCCTAACCAGTAGATCACGAGGCCCGTCGCTAAGGTGAGCGCGAACGCAACCGCGACTTCTACCACGCGCCTCCCCCTGATAGCCGAGGGAATCAGCCTTGCGGAGTTAAAAATGCTTTCGCTAACGAACAGAGAGCGGCGTAGAACCAGCCTAGCGTGCGGGATCCCGCAAGGATGGTGAGAGCCGTGGAAACACGTAATCTCATGAAAAAAATGAGAACTTTACGCCATATGGTAGAAAGACTTAAACGTAGACATCCAGCATGTGGCCCCATCGGGTGTGGAGCGAGGTGGACAGCTTCATTCCTCTGTTACTGCTGGGAGCCACCGTCGTCTTCGCGCTCCTAACGGTTGAGGTTGAGGACCTGCTCTACGCCGTCCTCTGCCTATGGGCGATGACTGTGTCCATCGCCGCGCTCTTCTGGCTTCTAGGGGCTCCGTACGTTGCAGTCTTTCAGCTCGTCGTCTACGCCGGCGCCGTCGTCGTTCTCTTCATCGTAGCGATCATGCTCACGGTCAGGAGGAGAGCAGTTTGAATGTGGACTCCCGGAGCGTCCCTGCAACGTTCATAGCGGTCCTAGTTGCACTGCTCCTACTCTTCATCGTTCAGACAGCACCCTTCCCCCTCATGCGGGGAGTTTCTCCCCCAGCGGCCGGAGACGCCGGGGTCTCCTCCACGATCGGCCAGCAAATGTCCAGCTTCCTTTGGAGATACAGGGACCTCGACCTCGTCGCCCAGGCCGTCCTGCTCTTCGCCTCGGCCATAGGCTGCGTCGCCATGTTAAGGCGGTCTCAGGAAGGGAGGTAGACATCGCTTGCTTGAGTTCTACCTTGGGGCCTCGCTCCTCCTCGTGGCCATGGCACTGTACTGCTTTGCTGCGAAGCGCAACCTCGTCAAGCTCGTCATAGGGGTGGAGATACTGATCAACGCAGCGAACCTCGTCTTCATAGCCTTCGCCGCCTACAGGAGCCCAGGCGCCGTCGACCTCCTCGCCCAAGCCGTGGTGACCCTCTCCATCGCGATCGCGGGCTCGGTGACCGCGATAGCGCTGACGCTCATCCTGAACGCGTACAAGCGGTACCGGACTCTGGACGTGGCGGAGCTTAGAAGGCTGAGGGGCTGAGGGACCATGTTCACGTGGGTCGTTGACGTCCTTCTCCTGGGTGCTGTCCTCCAACCGCCCGTCACCTACTTCTCGGCCAGAGCTGGCGTAAGGGGGGTCACACCCCTCTTCTGTACCGCGGTCCTAGGGATCGCCATGGCCCTGTTCTATCCACTATATGGAGAGGTATCGCGGGGCATTGTCCTCATCCCCATAGGAGCGACGGTGATCGGCTCCGCCCTCGAGGTCGATGGACTCAGCCTCTTTATAGGGCTGGTAGCTGTCCTGTTGGGGCTGCTCTCAGCCGTCTTCTCCATCAGGTACATGGAGCATGATACCGGCCTGGGCGCGTACTATACGCTGATTGTGCTCATGACGGCGGGAATGGTGGGCATCGCTTTCGCCGGGGACCTCTTCACCCTCTACCTCTTCTGGGAGATCACCTCGGTCACGTCCTATGCCCTTGTGGCGTTCAGAAAGGACCACTGGGAGGCGGTCGAGGCGGGCTTCAAGTACCTCATCATGAGCGCCTCTGGAAGCGCCATGCTCCTTCTGGCCTTCGGTCTCCTCTACGGAATGACGGGTACGCTGAACTTGGCAGGTATGGCGTATGTGATGAAGGGCCAGACCCTTGCCGGCAGCCCCTGGCTGTGGTTGGCATTCCTGTTCCTCATCGTGGGTTTCGGGGTCAAGGCTGCCATAGTCCCTCTTCACACCTGGCTTCCCGACGCGCACCCGGCTGCGCCGAGCCCCGTGAGCGCTCTCCTTTCAGGGATCGTCATCGAGACGGCGGTCTACGCCTTCAGCAGGGTCCTGTTCACCGTCGTCTCTCCGGCCGCTCTGAGTTGGGAGATGCTCATCGCCGTCCTAAGCCTCGTCACCATGACGACCGGGAACATAATGGCTCTCCTCCAGAGCGATGTGAAGAGGCTTCTCGCCTACTCCAGCATCGCTCAGGTCGGATACATTCTCGTCGGGCTGGCTGCGGGGACACGGATGGCCTTGACGGGGGCGGTTCTTCACATCCTCAACCATGCCCTTATGAAGGGCTCCGCCTTCCTATGTGCGGGAGCCTTCATCCACAGCGTCGGAAGCAGGGATGTCTCCGAGCTGAAGGGGATCGGGCGGAGGATGCCCCTCTCAACGATCGCCTTCACCCTGTCCCTCTTCGCCTTGGCGGGGACTCCACCGCTGAATGGCTTCATAAGCAAGGTCTTGCTTTTCGCGGGCGCCTTCGAGGCGGGATTCTCCTGGCTCGCCATAGCCGGCGTCCTGAACAGCGTCCTCTCCCTCGCCTACTACCTGCGACTGATGCTGGCCTTCATCAACCCGAAGCTGAGTCAGAGGGCTCGCGAGGCCAAGGAGGCGCCGGCCTCGATGCTCGCTCCCATAGCCGTCATGAGTGTGCTTATCGTTGTCTTCGGCGTTTGGCCTGACCCGGTGATAGGTTTCTCAGAGCAGGCGGCTGCGGCCTTGGTGAACATCGAGGCGTACACCTCGGCCGTTATGGGAAAGCCTTGACTGGACTAGGGGTGATCGCGGATGCCGTTTGGTCTGCTCTTCTCACTTGTGCTCCCCATTCTCGTGGGCTCCGTGCTGTTGCTCGCCCGAGCCCTGGGCCAGAGGATAAGCCGGAAGACCTGTGGCATCGTCTCCTTCCTCGCGTTGATCGCCTCAACGGGCCTCCTGGTATCAGCGGCTTCGGAGGTCCTCGGCCGGGGCCTCCCGGCGCGAGAGGTCTACGGGGTCAGGTTGTTGGCCCTCTACGGGGCCTTCGACCTCTACGCCGACTGGCTCAGCCTCCCCCTGGCGATAGCGATCACCTTCCTGTCCTCCCTCTCCGCCATCTACTCGATCTCCTACATGGAAAGCCTCGAGCTGGTTCGTCTTGAGCCCGAGATGATGAAGTACTCGATCGCCTACCAGAAGGGCATGGCCAACCCGGAGTTCATACCTGAGCGCGAGCCCGGCGTTGTACCCTCCATAGAGACCTACTACGCGAACCTACTGTTCTTCGCGGCGTGTATGCTCGGGGTCGTCCTCTCAACGAACCTCGTCCAGCTCTTCATCTTCTTCGAGCTCGTGATCATTCCCACGTTCTTCCTGATCTACATCTGGGGCTCAGGTCCCTGCAGGCTGATAGCGATTAAGTACCTCATGTACATGTTCGCCGGCGGCGCCGCGATGCTCGCGGGCATAGTCTGGGCCTACGCGGCGGTGAACTCACTTGACCTCCAGGCCTTACCGACGCTTCTGGCCCATGTCGACCCCTTATCCGCCACGGGGATCGCGGCCCTCCTCTTCATCGGCTTCGGGGTGAAGGCGGCCATCGTCCCCTTCCACACCTGGCTGCCCGACTTCCACGCCGAGGCCCCCGTGCCCATCCACGCACTCCTGAGCGCCGTGTTGATCAAGCTGGGAGTCTACGGCATCGTCCGGATCGTCTACTCCTCCTTCCCCCTGCTGATGACGGCTGAGGGCGTCCGCATGTTGCTCCTGTCCCTGTCGTTAATCACCATGGTCTGGGGGGCCGGGATGGCCCTGATGCAGACCCAGATAAAGCGGATCCTAGCCTACAGCTCCGTCAATCAGATCGGATACATCATGCTGGGCCTCGCGAGCGGAACGGATCTCGGGGTGACGGGCGCCCTCTTCCACGTCGTCACCCACGGCATGGGCAAGGGGATGCTCCTCCTCTGCGCTGGCTCGATCATCCATCAATCCCATGTCCGTGACGTGGACAAGCTGGGGGGCCTGGCGAGGAACATGCCCATCACGGCGGCGATCACGCTTCTAGGAGGGCTCTCCATAGCCGGCACCCCGCCCTTGGCAGGCTTTGCCAGTGAATGGATGATCTTCACCGGGGTGATGCAGGCGGGGTACCTTCCGCTGGCCCTGCTCGGGCTGCTCTCGACGGCCTTGACGATGGGCTACTACCTCTGGGCGATCCGGAGGATCTTCCTCCAGGAGATGAAGCCTGAATTCGAGCACGTGCATGAATCGCCGCCGGCCATGACCATCCCGATGGCGGTTGAGTCCTTCCTCCTGATCCTGCTGGGCATCTACCCACAGCTCTTGCTCCCCCTCATCCACCCGGCCTCGGTGGCGTTGATCCAGATCCTGGGAGGGGTCTGACAATGGCTTTCACGTTGCCGTACGCCCCCTGGCTCTCCTGGATAGTTCCCCTCATTGGCGCTCTGCTCGTGCCCCTGGTCGCGAGGGTCCATGAGAAGGTTGTTGGGTGGTACGCCGTTGCGGTAACAGCCCTCTCAGCGGCCTTCACGGTCTCCCTCGTGCCCAGCGTCTTAGAGGCGGAGGCGGGGCTCGTATCCGAGTCCATGTGGATTCAGGCCGTAGGCCTCAAGGCGAGCGTCCTAGTGGATCCGCTCAGCGTCTTGGTCGCGAACGTGGCCTCCTTAATCGGAACCCTGATCGTGTTGTACTCGGTAGGCTACATGCACGGTGAGGAGGGCTTACCGCGGTACTTCTTCTTCATGCTTCTCTTCATCGGCGGAATGCTGGGCCTAGTCCTAGCCGGTAACCTGCTCCAGATGTACGTCTTCTGGGAAGTGGTGGGTCTGTGCTCCTACTCCCTCATCGGGTTCTGGTATAGGAGGCCGAGCGCCGCGAGAGCCGGGATGAAGGCCTTCGTGGTGACGCGTGTGGGCGACGTCTTCCTACTCGCCGGAATACTGATGCTTTACGTGTATACTGGCACCCTCGACTTCCTCGAGGCGAGGTCAGCCCTCGAGGTGGCCCGCGGAGCCCTGCCGCTTCTGGCGATCGCGACGTTCATGTTCCTCGGAGCCGTCGGCAAGTCGGCTCAGGTTCCCCTCCACGTGTGGTTGCCCGACGCGATGGAGGGCCCGACGCCGGTGAGCGCGCTCATCCACGCCGCGACGATGGTCAAGGCGGGCGTCTACCTCGTCGCCCGGGTCTTCGTCCTCTTCCAAGCCCTGCCGGCTTGGCTGATGACCGTGGCCTACATAGGAGGGCTGACGGCCCTGATGGCGGCCGCCATGGCCTTGGTCAACACTGACATGAAGAGGATCATGGCCTACTCCACGATCAGCCAGCTGGGCTTGATGATGGCCGCCTTAGGCGTAGGGACGGAACTCGGCTGGTTCTCCAGCCAGTTCCACCTCCTGAGCCACGCCCTCTTCAAGTCGCTCCTCTTCCTCTGCGCCGGCGCTGTGATGCACGCGGTCGGACTGACGGACGTGACCCGGATGGGCGGCCTGAGGAGGAGCATGCCGATCACCTTCGCGGTCAGCCTCATCGGCGTACTCTCCCTGGCGGGAGTCCCGCCCTTCAATGGTTTCTGGAGCAAGGACCTTATCCTGGCCTCCATCTTCGACGCCGGAAACTACCCGCTCCTCGGCCTGGTGGTAGGGACCTCCCTGCTGACGGTAGTGTACAGCCTGCGATGGATCTCGCTCATCTTCCTAGGCGAGAAGTCGGAGGCGATCAGGGACCTCCATGTCCACGAGACGCCGACCGTGATGCTTCTTCCCCTGGTCGTCCTCGCGGGGCTATCGGCCGTCTCAGGGTTCGCCGAGGAACCCTTCGCTGAGTACATGGCCGTCCACCCCGAGGCTCACGGGGCTGCACCCACCCTAGCGGTCCTGACCTCAGCCCTTCTCCTGGCCGCGGGCGGCGCCACGGCTCTCCTCGTCTATCTCAGGAGGAGCGTGCCGGCCGAGGCCTTCCGGAGAGGGGCGGCCTTAAGCGGCCTTCACAAGCTGCTCTCTAATGGGTTCTACTTCGACGCCGTCTACCGCAGAGTCTTCGTGGATGGGGTGCTCTTCGTCTTCTGGAAGGCCTTCAGCGGCCTCGAGGTGAACGTCCTCGACCGGTTCAACTACTTCCTCGCAGACTTGGTCTTCCGAGCCTCTAGGGGCCTGAGGAGAGCCCAGACAGGTGTCCTCACATACAACATGGCGTACGTGATGCTCTTCGTACTGATCATCCTAGTCTTGGTCTCGGCCGGTCTCTTACGCTAGAGCCGGCTCTCCCCACGGTAGGCTTTGGGCCTGGCCCTATGGGCCGTGGCGAGCGACGTCCTCGAGGCTGAGCTGGTAGAGTAGCCGCTCGACCTGCCTCTTGCAGAGGTAGACATCTATCGCCCCGTAGCCTGAGAATACCTCTATGATGAACGGAATGTCCCTGTCCTTGAGGAGCTTGAGGAAGGCCGGGAAGTCGAGGTCGCCCAGCCCGACGATGATGTCCTTGAAACGCAAGTTCTCAAACACCGGTTCCCGATGCACAATGAGCCCCTTGAAAGTCCAGACAGCGGACTGACGGGCGAGTATCCCACCATGTGGGACAGAAGGTTTAAGGTCGTGACGGGGAGAGCTGAGGAATACCCCCATGTGCTCACTACCTTTAGGCTGGCGGAGCATATGCAGGCTGGAGCTATGACGAGGAACCTGCCTTGGCTTGTGGAAGCCCATCCGGAGATGTTCGTGGAGATCAGCCCCGCCCTGGCCTCGGCGCTAGGCGTGAACAGCGGCGACTACGTGACCGTAAGGACGGCTAGAAACCCGGAGGGCGAGAGGGTGAAGGCGATCGTCACGGAGAGAATACAGCCTTTGACTGTCAACGGCAAGGTCGTCCATGAAGTGGCGATGCCGTGGCACTGGGGCTTCAAGGGCCTAAGCACGGGGCCGAGCGCTAACACCCTGACTATAGACGCGGTCGATGTCTCCGCTAACATCCCGGAGTATAAGGTCTGTCTTTGTAAGGTGGAGAGGGCGCTTTAGTGAGAGGTGTAAGGAATGGCTAGACAGAAAGCTATGAAGTTCGACTCGACTAGGTGTATCGGATGCAGGGGCTGCCAAGTGGCCTGCAAGAGATGGTGGGATCTTAAGGCGGAGAGCACTACGTTAAGCGCAGCGAAGGGATTGGAGTGGACAAATCCGCCTGACCTGACACCGAATACGTGGCTCTTCGTCAGGTCTGTAACCTCCGGCGCGGGAGACAGTTTCAGGTGGGGATTCGCCAGTGTAAGGTGTATGCACTGCGTGAACCCCACTTGTAGAAACGTCTGTCCCGTAGGAGCCATAACGAAGTACGAAGAGGGCCCTGTGGTGATCGACGCGGAGAAGTGTATAGGCTGCAAGTACTGCATTGCCGCATGCCCATTTGGGATTCCAAGGTATGATGAAGCTAGAAACAAGGTCTACAAGTGCCCAATGGACCCAGACCGCGTGAAAGAGGGTTTGGAACCTGCCTGCGTCCAGGCATGCCCAACAGACGCATTAGAGTTTGGGGATCGCGAAGATATGCTGGCGAAGGCTATTCAGAAGAGGAACCAGATAAACGGCTACGTGTACGGAGACGACGAGAACGAGGGAACATCCTTCTTCATAGTCACTGACGTTCCACCCGAGGAGCTAGGATACCCTACGGTAGCCAAGACACAGCCGATAACTATGCAGATAAAAGACCTCATAGAGCCACTGGGAGGCGTAGCCACCTTCGCCGTGCTGGGGTCACTGGTAGGGCTCTCCTACATAGCGCATCGCAGGGAGAGGGTGAAGGAGGCCGAAGGGAAGGGTGAGAAGGAATGAGAGAAGAGAAGGTTCTCCGATGGGCGCTGGCTGAGAGGATCGAGCATCACCTCGTGATGATACTCATACCTACCTTCATCATCACGGGACTGCCGCTCTTCAAGGAGGAGTGGTTCGGCTGGATGGTAGTAACAACTATGACGGTAAGCTTGTTCAGGGACATTCACAGAATGGCGGCAGGAGTGTACGTGGGCTTGCCTCTTCCACGTGCTCTACCACACCCTGGGTCTAAGGAAGACTGACATGGGGATACGCGGCAAAGACCTGACCGATTCGATAGGGCTGATGAAGTACTACGTAGGCTTGACTGAGCAGAAACCGAAGATAGGTTTCCACAACCCGACAGAGAAGATGCTCGTCTACTGGCTTGCGGCTGTTTGGTTTATGGTATTCATGGGCGTCTCGGGGCTCATACTCATGTTCCCATCATACTTCCCAGCATGGGTTCATGGGTGGGCGCTAGTGATACACGATGTCTTCTTCCTGCTGATCACCTTCGTGGTTATTTTCCACATCTACATGAGCGTTTTCTACAAGGAGCATAGGCCCCTTCTCGACGGGATGATGACCGACGGGTTGGTTCCGGCCGAGTACATCAGGGAGCATCACCCTCTTTGGTATGAAGAGATCAAGAAAGAGAGGGGAAGAGGGCCATAACCGCTTTTCTTTTCTTCCATACACGTGTCTAGAGAGGGAGCGCACAAGACTTCTAGGCCACTGACTTAAGGTACTGGGGTAGCCACATCAGCGCGTTAGGGCCTGTTGCAGCATGTGCAACCGAGCGAGGAGATGCGTGGGGTCTTCCAAGCCAGAGATCGAGTGTCAGGGGGCCAACTTATTATTGGAGGATTCACTACGTCACCAGACGAAGTGATCACTGCTGTCGCATAAAATAGTGTAAATAGTGATAATTGGGGGTGGAAGTACCGACTGCAACCTGAGGCTGAGGATTCGTTGAAAAAGATTTTAAGGACCGTTCTCAGGCTAGACCGTCGGCCTTTGAGCTGCTGGGAGCCGAGTCGTCTCGTGTCTCTGAGGGGCCTGCTGGAGAAGGAGCCTTCCCTCCTCCTGTTCGGGGGCAAGGGTGGCGTCGGCAAGACCACCTGCGCCTCGGCAGCCTCAGCCCTCCTCTCAGAGCTGGGGTTCAAGACGCTCCTGATCTCCAGTGACCCTGCTCCCTCCCTCTCAGACCTGTTCGGGTTCAGGGTTGGCGCGGAGGTGGTCCCGGTCCAGGGTCTCAGAGAACTGCACGCCGTTGAGATCGATAGGAGTACGGTGGTTGAGAGGTGGAAGCGTAAGTTCGGCGAGGAGGTCTTCAGGGTCGCCTCTTCGGCCTTCCCCGTGGACAGGGGGATCATCGACTATGTCGCTGAGGCTCCGGGGATAGATGAGGAGTTCCTCCTCGACTACATCCTCGAACTCGTCGAGGAGGGGAGGTACGACAAGATCGTTTGGGACACCGCCCCCGCAGGGCACACCCTGAGGCTTCTCCACTTCCCGGAACACTTCACGAAGCACCTCGAGACCGCGGCTAGGATGTACTATCGCATAGCCGCAAGCCTGGCCTCGCGTCGGGTCAAAAGAGCCGGAACGGGCAAACAGGGGGGCGCGAAGTCCCTAGTTGAGACGCTTGAGGGCTGGAAGCTCCTGGCCGACAGGGTGATACGCATGCTCCGAGATGACCGCACGGAGTTCATCATCGTCACTATCCCCGAGGCTATGGGGGTGAGGCTCTCGCTCAAGCTCTATGAGGACTTCGAGAATTACGGGCTGCACGTGCGCCACATGATAGTGAACAACGTGATCCCGGAAGAGAGCGCGCGCCTCTGTGCCTTCTGCGCCGAGAGGCGGGAGATGCAGCTGAAGCACGTCGCGGAGCTCGGAGAGTTCTTCGACTCGAAGCTTCAAATGGTCCAGACGCCCCTACTGTCGCAGGAGATTCAAGGGGTCGAAGGCATCCGGGACTTCGCACGGTACCTTTTCCCCGAGGTCGCCATCGTGTCGAGAACCTAGCGGACGGCTACCCGATGGGATGGCTCAAGGGCCTTAACATGGTGCTCGGCAGGGCGGTGTGAGGTCCTATGCCCCAACCTGACCTTGTTCTGCTCCATGCCCCAAGCGTCTACGATTTCAGACGGAACGTGACGTTCTACGGCCCAATCAGCGAGGTCATCCCCTCCACCCCCGTCTTCGAGATGTACCCGATCGGCTTCATCAGCCTAGCGGGGTACCTGGAGCGCAACGGCTACCACGTACGCATCCTGAACCTGGCCGTCAAGATGCTCAGGAACCCGCAGCTGGACGTTGAGGCCCTCCTCCGACGCTTGGAACCTGCGGCGTTCGGCCTCGACCTCCACTGGCTGGTCCACGCCCAAGGAAGCTTAGAGGTTGCCAAACTTATCAAGAAACATCATCCGAACACCCCCACGATCCTCGGCGGGCTCTCAGCCACGTACTTCCACGAGGAGATCATGGCCCACTCCCCCCAGGCAGACTACGTCCTGATGGGAGACTCAGCCGAGGAGCCGCTGCTCCAGCTGATGGACTGCCTAGAAAAGGGCAGGTCGCCTACAGATGTGCCGAACCTAGCCTGGAGGGACCGCGATGGGAGAACGCATGTGAACCCCTTCACCTACGT
>Ga0315308_1000403_pt1 | contig 24064 bp, 18 predicted proteins | sample TDP3_MG_FD_203078 | JGI IMG/M metagenome (GOLD analysis project Ga0315308, IMG submission 203078) | Freshwater sediment microbial communities from Lake Towuti, South Sulawesi, Indonesia - TDP3 | ecosystem: Environmental > Aquatic > Freshwater > Lake > Sediment | place: Indonesia: South Sulawesi... | reverse complement strand
AATATTATACACAAAACCAAATTGAATATTTAAACCAATATGATTGCCTTTTCTATAGAAGATTGATACAGCGCGGGCTTCTGTCAGTGATCCGCGCGCGCTAATGAAGAGGCTCTCCTTGTTGCGCAATACCTGAGAGGGAGCAGAAGGAATGGTGTCCTAGAACTGCCAGCTAGGACAAGTTGAGCGCGCGCTAGCGGGTTCAAATTCCATCCTGCATGGTCCAGGTGCTAGGATCTATGTATATTTGGAACCAAAGCTCCAGACCGACAACCATCCAAAGAAAAAGGCAGAACGTAACTACCTTCGTTGGATGGAGTTTACCACTACATAGCAGGTCAAAGGTTTTCAGGATCTCTTCTTGATTGAATATTTTCCTCTCCTTGAATTTCCTTGATGATAACATTTCAACAATTTCTGGACGAAGGTCCGTTAGCCACTCGACAATTGGAATTGAGGTTCCAAATTTTTTGGGTGATTTGCGAACTGCTTCTGGTATCAAGCCTTTGATTGCCTTTCTCAAAATGAATTTCGTCACGCCTCGTCTGATTCTTTGATTGGCTGGCAACGAATTCATGAAAAGTGCGAACTCTGTGTCTAAGGCAGGATATCTGGGTTCAACTGAAAAAGCAGAGAAGACCTTACCCATAGGATCTGTCTGCAACACTATACCTCCTATCGTTCGGTCTACTAGGGATTCTTCTGCTCGGACATAATTCTGGGCTATGTATCGCTCGTTCAAGAATTTTGAACTATCGAAGACTGCTCTTGATGGCATTATGAATTGTTTCGCTGTTCCAACTAGCATCCAAAAAGGATGGCCATAAATAATTTGGTGCACCACCATCCCTATCAATTCAATCAAGAGCGTTCCGAAGTCCCTTTCTTTCCAGAGGCTTTTTAGATAGGCGTCTCTCTCGAAATTCATACCCCAAAGAAATGCGTCCATTGCAGTCCCCAAGAAAGCTACTTTTACGCCTTCGTTTTTCAACTCTTGAGCTAGATGCAGAAGCAAATAAACATTCATGTGAAGAGTAGGTTCTTCCAAGCCGTAGACAAAATCCTTGATCTCTTTCCATCCCGGTGAATTTGGAAGAAACACATACTTGGTCCCAGTTCCCCGAAATCGCTCATATTCTCTGATATATGGTTCCTCATTGTCTCTTCTAGACGCTCTCGCACAGACGGCGGAAACCAATGTATGCTTGCTTGTATCATGTGTCCCTGTAAGTCCATCAATTAAGGGAGCAATAGCTTGGCTATCAAGACCCCCACTCATACATGTCGCAAATCGCACACCCTTAGGCAGCATTTTCTTTACTGCATTGCGAAGCTTATCTAAGAGAAGTAAGGGATAGTCACCATTCCCCTTTTTTGGGACAGATGAAGCGGGAAGATGCCAATACTCATGAACCTGAAGCTTGTTTTTTCCGAAATCGAAAACCGTATAGTGCCCTGGTAGGACTTCCTCTATTTGAGCAAAAAAGGTGTCACCACTCCTAAAATGATCACCAGTAGCCATTAGATACTTGCACAGTAAATCATGGTTAGGTGTCCGAGCAATCGTTGAATCCACGAAAATCGCCTTGATCTCGGATGCGAATATGCATTTGCCACGACTACTATGATAGTATAGGGTTTTGACTCCGAATCGGTCTCTGGCAGAGATTAACCTACCGCGTGAAAGATCCCATATGCAAAAGGCGAAGATTCCATCTAACCATTTCAGGCAATCCAGATCATTCTTTTCATAGGCGTGTAAGACTAGTTCAGGGTCTGAGACAGATGGAAACGTCTCTTCACCAAACTGCTTTCTAAGCTCACCACTATTGTATATAGCCCCGTCAAAAGTGATCCATAGGTCTCTTTTCTTGTTACAAAGTGGTTGGTGACCAATCTCAGAGCCTCTAAAAGATGCGACATTTCCTAGGGCCACTCTTGAATCTACAAACCAACCGGAATCATCGGGTCCTCGATGTTTAAGAGCTTGGCACATTTTCCTTACCAAGTCGTTGGACCTGTCTGAATCATACCCTAAGAGAGCGACAACACCACTCAAACATGACACCAATTACTAGCTGTCTGGCTTCATCAAGAACCCTTTCCTCTGGCGCGCGCAATGTAAATTGATCGAAGGTAGAACTTGGCTTTTGCTAAATAATCAAACAAAGAATAATCAAAAATCAAACTCATGAAATAAGTCAAACAATCATCTATTTTCATACCCAAACTCCTTTTTTTCATAGGTGGGGCACTTAATACATTGTAGCTCTTAACTAAAGGGATATATTTTTTTAATCTTCTATCTAAAACTAATCTTAAAGCGTCATACGATCCAGAATAAGGGATTTCAAACTCATTTCCTAATACTCTAGAAAAAGCTATTGCCCGCTCGAAATATAACAATTGAACATAGCCACTAACATCGGACCCGACAATCTTTCCAGAAATTTTACCTTTAAATTTCTTAAATTTCTTAAAAGAAACTTCCTTTGTTGGATTAATTATAGGTTCAGGCAGAGGAAGTGTTGCTTTTTTTGACAAAAATAGTAACATATACTGATTCCAGCCTTGAATAGGCTCAGTATCTATTTCATTATTATATCCTGAAGCAGATGGAAAAGATCCATCATCATAAATATGATCTAAAGTTTTTGCATAATCAAATTCCATTTCTAATAATTCGAACAAATAATAAGCTAATCCAATAGGACTTATTAATTTAATATCAGAGTCAAGTTCCCATTTATTATCCTTTAAGATATAACGCAAATTCATTTTTCCATCAACAATTTGCGTTTTAAGATAATTAGCGCATTCTCTGGCAACAAGTTCATACTTTTTCAAGCCTAAATACTCAGAAAGGTTATAATATGATAAAGCAGTCTTAGCATCATACCAAGGAATAATTAAATTCTCATCACCTTTACCTCGAATAAAAGCACCCTTTAGTTTTCCAGATGGTATGTAATACTTTAAGGCCCACTCACTCAAGATTTTTGCTCTTTTCAAATAAACTTCTTTGTTTACAATCACTCCCAACAAAGCTAAAGCCTCAGCTGCAGACAAATCTTGATTAATACAACCGCCAAGATCTTTTCCATTCCACAATCGAGAAAATAACCAAGTGATGTTTTTTTCTGCAGATTTCAGATATTTTTCATTCTTAGTCTCCTGATGCAAATGCAACAAAGCAATTGCAGGCAAAGCATTATGAATTACGGTGATGTCTATGTCTAGCAAATCATCATACTCAAAAATAGTGTATTTGAATCTTCCAGAAGAATACTGGCTCTTACATAAATAATTTCCAGCTTCAACAGCACGATCTAAAAACGATTTAGAGAGATATTTTTTATGGAGAATCAAATTAGAAAGGATAATCCCATAATATGTCCAGGAATGCTCTAACTTATTATGATTAGCAACACCCCAAATAGGATGATGAGAATATCCACAATATCTACCAGAAAGATTATTCTTTTCAAACCAAGAGAGATTATTAGCTAATGCTTGCTCAACTGAAATCATAACGCAAACCTCTCAAGAAATTATTTAGCGCACGTAATAAATATGATAAACAAGGATACAGGAATTGCGAATTTTATTTTGATGAAATGTCGGTGAGATGTTTTTACATCCACAAACACGAGATCGTGCTGATCAGGTTGAAGAGTGCGTTGAGCTAGCAAAATGAAACCCATTTTTTCATTAGTTGCGCGCGCACGAGATTCCAGGGAAAAGGGTCTATTTCCACATTGCATAAGGTAAACTTAATCCCATATTTTTTGGCGAGAGAAGGCTTAATATTTCCCTAAAGTCAATAAAATAAATACTGCAGTTCAGAAGTCTCCTGCAATAAAGGGCCAAAGTGCCATAACCACAACCAATATCGATGCAATTCTTCTCCACTGCTCGCGCGCGCTCTTAGGCTCAGAGGCATCTTTCATCACTAAATCTGCAAACTCAGATTCTCGCTTTGCTAATTGATCATGATGAAACTTTTATGAGGAAAGACTCCTTAGCAACACGCGCAGCCAAGAGAGCATTAGCCCCGCGCGCTATCCACCTAGCAAGAACAACACTGTTTTTATGATTCGCAGCATTATGCCAAGGATACAATTTTGCCAAATTCAGAATTCGATAATTCTTGCTGATTGTCGTCAAGCATGTCTTCGCGCGCTAGGGTCTATCATGATCAGCGTTGTTGAAGATTTCCTCAGTTAACTTATCTCGTGCCCATACCCATCCATGTGGGCCTTAATAAAGCCAAACCACCAGGCTATGTTTCCAAGCATCATTAGTGGAGGTATGAGAAAGGATGTCTTTCGATTTGTCAATCCATAGCTTTTTATGGCCAATTTTAATCCGAATCTCAAATATCCTGCAGGAATAATACGCCACAAGGGGTTTAAACATCCATGTTTGTGATTAAGATAATGACTGCCAGAACCAACCCAAGCTTGCTCTTTCCAGAATTCTTTGAGACTTTGTCTGCAATTGTGATAAAACTGTGCGTCTTCGTTCGCTGAGAATGCCCAGCCTTTCCTACGAATTCTGAGGATAACATCAGTGTCCTCAGCCGCCCCTCTGATATTTTTATCAAAACCCTCGACCTGTCTCAACGCTTTAAGGCGAAAGATAGTCCCGTCAGTTCCCAACGGAGGGACTACATGACGACATAGGCTCCAAACTGTTGAAAGCAGGTTTCCTTCCTTGAACATATACCTTCCAACAGCTCCTGCGACTTTTGGGTTTTTTTCCATAAAGTCAACTTGCTTTTGCACGAAATCTTCTTGGAGTTCAACATCGCCATCGACAAAGACTATGTAGTCTCCTTTGGCATTGTCGACCACCGTTTGTCTTGCCGCTCCCAACCCTTTACCTTTATCAGAGAGTATTTTTACCTGCATTTCCATCTCTGAAGTCACGTTTTTTATTATGGGCAGTGTTCTGTCTGTACTGCACCCATCCACAATAATGACCTGCATTTGTTCTCTGGGATATTTCTGGTTGAGAAGACCGTCAATGGCACCCTTAATAGTTCTTTCAGAATTCTTAACACACATTCCGACAGTGACCTTCATAGCAGCGCGCGCTTCTTTCAGTGATTCTCTGAATCTTTCAACTGAATAATTGTTTCCCCTGCGACTTCGATTGTCTTTTCTATATCTTGCTCTGAGTGTTCAGCGCGCGCTAGCGATTTAGTGCTATCGAACATCAAAATTCCTGGAAAAAGCAAGCCAGACATAGGCGCGGACGCTCAATTACTTTTTTGGAATCTGCTTAACTGCCGGAACATTGAAGTGTGCGCGCGTTAGTTGTCGCGCCGAGAATTTTGCAACAAACATATTGATTGCTATGCGTGTCAGACTCATGTATCAGAGAGGTTTACTGTTTTTTAATTTTGCCAGAACTCTCGCCATATGCTTCTTTCTTCCCAATGATCACAAACGTGCTACACATAGACTTTAATACTGGAATTCTTTGAAAAATGTTTGTCATTTTTTGTAGTGCTTGCCTGAAGAATTTTGTTTCGAAACTCGAGATTTCAAAACCCGCAGCTGTCATCAATTCCGTGATTTCATTCTTCGAGAATTCGGTGTGGTAGAAACGAAAATCCATCCAGTGTTCAAGTATGTTCCTATGCGGCAGGATATCGTCATAATACAAGCCTATAATCTTTTCAGCAGCGACAAATGGATTTATACATCTTTTCACTATCGCGCAGCGATTGTTTGTGGCCAAAACTACTACTCCATTCGTTCTCAGCACTCTCCATACTTCTTTGAGCCCTAGGAGTGGGTTATGTAAATGCTCTAGAATGAGGGTGAAATTGACTAAATCGAAGCTCTCGCTTTCAAATGGGAGGGCCATAACATTTGCTAATATCCCATCTGTGTTGAATATCTGAGCGAACTCCTTAAGATATTCTTCACTGATATCTACTCCTATCATATTGTATCCTTTGTCAAAATAAGGCTTTGAAGCGGACTTATGTAATGCACCTCCGCATCCTGCATTTAACGCTGTCTTCACGTTAAATGAATACTTATTCAATATCGAGGCTATCATCATGCCTTTACAAGCAGCGCTCGCGTGCGCATTATCAAACTCCTTCCTAACTGCATCTTCTCTATCTTTGTTGGAAATGCGAATATCATATTCGCTCAATTTGTTTCCGTGGTGAAGTTTTCTTAATTCGCGTATGTTCTTGGAGTATTTTAACTTGGCTCCTATTCTATATCTTGAATAATCTATTGCGAAAAATCCTATTGACCACATAAATAAATGGATATATAAAGGAATATTGCTGACCATCATTACATGAAGCCCAAGCCAAGACAGGATTAGTAAGAACACGGCGGAAATAAGCGAAATCCAGCCGAAGGCGACCATGAATATCGTAATAATACCATTTGTGAAGAGCTTTGACTTGAATCTTGTCTTGCTGCTATTCATCCACTTTTCCAAATTCTGCTCAGTCACAATGAATTCGGAAAATTCTGAATTCCCTGAACGTGCAATGATTTCATTATCTGAAATGTACATTCTTGGAATACTCTCTTTAATGGAATACTTGTTGTTACACACACTGCATGTCATAGTTCCGTTGGTTATATCCCCCTTGCTTTCAACCTCATCTTGCAAATCTAGCTTCCCCCTGCACGAAGGACAGCGAAGGATTTCTATTGTATTCGATTTCATGCCGCTTTCACACTCGACTTAAGGCAATGAATCAGTCTCTATAATCTTGGCTCAGATAGTTCGCTTTGAGCCTGAGCGCGCGCATCAGTTTTCCTTAACGCCTTTGAAGACTATGACTTCTTTCATAATTCGTAACGCGGCATGTGTTGTTATTTTGTCGAAAGGATAGGGAACAAAATACAAGGTAGTGACAAACCCCGACTGATTCAATTGTGACGCGATTTTCGATGGTCCTAGACGCCCATGGCGTTCATAATGGTGCTCTCCACCGAACTTCGAGATCAGAGGCTTCACTATCCTACCGAAGTAATTATCAAGGAAGAACGCAGGGTTCAAAGGATTGGTTGTTGTGCCTACGACAGAACCTGATTCTGTGCACACGCGGGCAAATTCATGAAAAACTGAGCTTTTGTCTTCGATATGCTCAAGGACGCTCGTGAACACGACTAAATCAAAGATTCCTTTCTTAAATGGTAGTTGTGCAGCTGACGCACTGACAAAATGGGCATTAGGACGAAGGCGCTTTGACTTACTCAAGTTATTCTTGTTCACATCTAAACCTACATAAATCGACTCGGGATGAAGTTGACGTATGGAGCCACCCTCCCCTCCACATCCAACGTCTAAGACCTTGGTGTGGCAAGAACTAAGCTGCTTGTAGCATAAACCCTCAAAAACCCATCGGCTTGAAGGATAGCGATAGCGCCCTAATCTCCAAAACTTGCGCGCCCGAGGGTACTCAAACACTCTCAGCCTTTCCGTTCCACTCATTTATGCGCCTTTCATCTATAGCGCTACCTAGCTAATGTCTAAGGCGGCGTTAAGGGACGCTTAGAATCTCACTCGCGCCATTTGAATAAATCGTGTTGCACTCGTTCAGAAGAGAGATGTCAGAGGTATTTAGTCCTATTCCCTCGCCCGTCACTATTGTGTTGTGACGAATGTTGCAATACGTCAAATAGATGAAAGCCCCACGTTCCATAGCGGTATAATTGGACAAAACAGACCATATATTTCTTAGTGCATATGCCTTGAGAACTCCCTTCATAGCATAATAGTCAGCATAAACTGCTGATTCTGGATCAACTCTTTGTAGACACCATCTCGCACTGAAGACGTCCTGTTCTGGAATGTAAACCTCATATAAGACTAGCAGGACCTTAAGATCATTTGATGTTATTCTCCTATTAAGGTCTAACGGGAGGGACACAGAAGCGGTTCCTGTAACGTGGCTAACAAAACCAACTTGAAAGAGGAAAGTGGCGACCAACAAAAGAGTAACTAATTGTAGACTCAGACTTCGGGGGATTGCTGATCGCAATTCTCCAAAGATTGGCATTCTGAAGCTCGAAAGCAGGCGTGAACTCAGACTCTTGATAAATTCGCTGATAGCTAGACCACCGACAATGAAGAAAGGTGCTAGGAACAAGAGCGTGATTGAATAGAATCTTTCAAACCGAAGAGTAGGCGCGAGATTTGGGACAACGAGGCCCAATACCAGAAGAAGCATGCTTAAAACAGAAATGTACCTGTATTCTCTAGCAAATCGTGTTTCCTTCTTTCGTATGAATTGCATGAGTACTCCTATCAAAATAAGACCATTCTGGCAATACACGAGCAATCTGTGGATCAATCCAACAATACTTGTTGAAGTATTAGGGTTGAGCGCAGTAAAAGCATAATTCGATCTCGCTGAAGTGCTGAACATATCTCTGCTAAATGACGTGGTCATGTTTCCAATGGCGTTTGTTAGACCCAGGAAAGCTGAGTTTGAAATGTATATATACCATGAAAAAGTGACAGAACATAAAAACAGGACTACCTCTTTGGTCAGAACTCCCCCATTTCCAAACCTATAGGAGAGGACGAAAGTTAAAACGATGAATAGGACATAAATGTACGAGGTACTGTAATGAGAGACAACCACACCAACGCTGAAAATCATGAATGGTACTGTTCTTTTCCGAAGGCCCATGCTCTTGTCTACAAGAAGAAAGACCGATAAAACCATGAAAAGCTCTGCTAGCATCTGGCGATTAAGACCTAAAGGTTCAACTCCATAAAAACTATAAGGCGTCGACATGAAGACAAATGCCGATAAGAAAGCAACCAGTTTTCCTGTTTGTAGTTCGAATATTCGGTATAACACAAGTGGTACAAGAGAAAAGATGAACGCAAAAATGAACTTAAAAGCTAGTTGGCTGTCAATATTGAGCAAAACCGTATAGGTGGTTGGCAGAATAGTTAGACTCAGGTCGGATTGTATGTTGGTGGTCGGTGTTGGAGCCAAGACTGTGCCCGGCTTGTCCCAATGGCCTTGATTCAGCGTAATCCTGAAAACATAATATTCCGAATTAATGTCGACTCCCAAGTTGTATTTGGATACCAGAAGTTCGTGGAAAATAAGAGCTAAGCTAATCGCAAATATTGCAATCGGATACAATTCGGTTGGCAGTAACTTGTGTGAAAGAACTGCAATTAAACAAATTCCTGCAGCCACCACAATCATGAGAAGCAGAATGGCTACGTTATGACACACGGCTCCGATTATTCCAAGAGTCGGAAGCAGTACGAATAGAGCCGATTTGAAAATAATCGTCTTGGATACATTGCTTGTCAGGGAATTGACGTTCATGCCTTTTGTTAGATCGGATTTGTAGCCAGCGAGTAAGAAGATAATCACTAGTCCCACTAGAGTTGCTGTTATTGGAATAGCCGATAGGGGTTTTGAAACGCCAATTAATGGATAGAATTCGTTTATTACAAATCCTGCGAACATTAAGAAAGCGATGCTCAAACCTACCGAAAAGATCAGAGTGTCTATAACATTTCTTTTTCCCAACTTCAAGATTCTTAGTATGAGAAAACCTGGAATAAATGTCAAGAAGATGAAACCAAGAACCTGTCGCAAAATCGGCATATCAAAAGCGATCGAAAGAACTGTCGTGGCCAGCACGGCGAACATAGTTAGCGTATGCGCATTAAGGCTGTTCAAGAACCCACATCTCATTTTAGAGGCGCGCGCACGCATCATTTTAGAGGTTTATGAATTCCTTTGGTGAAGGAACTTGTACTCTGCAATTCCTTTCAATAGCCGTTTTTGCCTTGTCGCAGATAATAAGGACTGACAATGCGTCCAAAGCACTTGCTGAAAATCCTGTGTTGCTCCGAGCTAACGCGACAAAACGATCAATTTCACGTTGATATGGATTGACTCTTCGAGTGCGCAACATCGGCAAATTGGGAAATTTCATGCTCACAAGAGACTCGCTAGCTGCACGCCATAATGAAACTTCAAGAATGTCGTTTGGGTTTGCGTTGAGTATGAAGCTTGGTGAAACAAATAGGTTTTGCCCTGTGCCATATATGTTAAGGCTTTCCATGAATGTAGATGACAGCCAACTGACCACTCCGATTCCCATTCTTCCCTCTGGATACTCTACAAGAAAAGTGCAGCTGTCCTCAACCGGAGAATCAAAGTAAGTGGAACTGTAAGCTGCAATGGATTTGGGAAACGCATCAAAGACAAAGTTCAGCATGTCAAAGACATGAGGAGCTGCATCAAGTAAGACGCCTCCCACACCTGGTTTGAAAAACCAAGGTGCCTTTGTCCATCCGAAAAGAGGGTTTGGTTCTAGGAAATGATCTTCCACGCAGTAAATGTGCCCCAGGCGTCCATCTAGAGCATACTCTTTCGCTTTTTTGTAGTTGTGCACGAAACGCCGGTAAAAACCCACCATTAGAATTTTCCCTTCGGTTTTTGCGGTCTCAACCATCTTTATGCCGCTCTCCACGTCTGTTGCCAGGGGCTTTTCACAGAGAACGTGAGCTCCATGTTTGAAAGCTTTCAAGGCGATTTCTGCGTGGCTGTCTGGAGGTGTACACACGCTTACTGCGTCAACTTCTTCGTGGTCGAATAACTCGTCGACAGAGCAAAATGTCTTTCTTACATTGAATCTTCTTGCTACCCTCTTCGCTTTCTTTTCATCGATATCAACCAAAGCAGTGAGGCTAGTATACTCGTTGGATGAATAAGCGGGAACATGTGCACTCTTGCCGATGCCGCCTACTCCTATTACCGCAACTCGGATTTTTTTCTTCAACAATTTGCCATGTCCCTGTCTCTACAAATCTCGTTGAAGTAACCCGTAAAGATTATACCATCGTGCAGGACTGGTTCTGAACTTCATTCTTGCTTCCTCTATGCTTGTTCCTACAATATCATAGTCAACTCTTCCCAAGCCTCTTTTCTTTGCCTCAACAAGATAGCGAACATTGTCAGGATTTATTCCCATTGTCCTTGCAACTAGATGATCTACTGCAACCGGATCCTGCCCAAGAATAATTGTGTTCATTTTGATCGGTATTCCATCAGTTGGTCCTTTGTTACCTTCCATAGCTACGATTCCATCGACCACAACCAAGTCCGGTTTGAAAGCGTGGTTGAAATCAACAATGGCATCATGCAAGCGTCTGTGATATACTGTCTTGCGAGAGTAAGGATTACATCCGTATTGGTTCTTTAAAGCAGAAGTAAATGAGCAATCTGAGTGGGTCTTTATCTTAGGCACGGAAATGAAGAAATCTGCATTCTCGATTATCTTAGGAATTCTGATCTTTCTCAGGAACGCGTTTGTCGAGAACTCTTTGACCGAAAAAGGAGATTTGGACAGGTTTACCAATTTAAGGTTGTGTTTTCTTGATAACCTCTCATAGCCCAACAGCTTGAACGCCATGTCGGCAAGGACTTGTGTCCCATCGGACTCCACGATCGAGATGTCGGAGACACCAAATTGGTTCTTCAAAAAAGTTATGATTCCTTCAACAACTCTAACATCAGTTGTCGCGCCAGTTTCAGGGGTTTTGACCGCACACAGGTTAGGCTTTATAATGATGCTGCTGTCTGAATGTAAGCTGAAGTCTGCCGTTGAATCGTATATGTTCTTAAGGATTTCGCAAACATCATGTACGCTGTTCACTTTAAGGATAGAAACTTGTTCGCAATCACGGTTGTTCTTCAAAGGCTTCACCGATTGTAATATTGGATTTACTATAGTGGCATCTAGCATTGAATTCTCAGTGACCGTAGCCTTCTGCATGTGCCTTGATATATCCAAACCACCATGCTGCTTTCGCAAAAACAGAAGAAAAAGGGATCAGTAAGGATTTCTTTCGCAGCGTTAGTCTGTACGCTTTTAAACCCTCTTTAAGCCCTCCAACGAAGAATATAATGGGAATATTGCGCACCAGAACAAGCGAATCTTTGCGTTTATGCCTTAGATAGTGTTTGCCATATCCAAAGCATGATTCCTCAATCCATAAGGCTTGCCATGTATCTCTAGGAACTGCAAGAAACTCTGCCTTTGTATTCACTCTGAGTGACCATCCCTTTTCTCTCATTCTGAGAATCAGATCTTTGTCCTCAGACGCTCCCTTGATCTCCTTGTCGAACCCTCCTGCTTGTCTTGCCGCCTCAACACGATAAATGCCCGCATCATTTGGAGGCAAACCCCGATAGTCTCTCGTTCGTTTAAATTCGACTAAACCAATGTACTTGCTCAAACTCAGAAGTAAAGCGGGTAAAGTGGTGGCAATATCTGCCTGAAAGACAGATTTTCCAGTGGCCACCCAAACGTCCGGATTTTCTGCCATAAAGGTGACTTGATTGGTCACAAAATCTTTCAATATCGTGACATCGCTATCAACCCAAACGAAGTATTTCCTGTTAGTGCTATCGAGCACCAACTATCTTACAAATCCCAACCCTTTACCATTGTCAAAGAAAAAGCCTTGAAGAAATGCCCGCGTTTGAGATCATTTCCTTTGCAATCTCTATCGTCCGGTCTTTGCTCCCTCCATCTACAATAATTATCTCAACGAGTTCCTTGGGGTAGTCTTGGTTGATAATGCTCTCAAGGCATTTCTTTATGGTTTTCTCGGAGTTTTTCACACACAGTCCTATGGTAATTCTAATGGGATTTTCATTCTTCGCTTCTGATTGATCGATCATTTTTATCGCCGAAGATGCATAGCTAACTAGAGATGCGTGGGTTTCCCGAGAATTCTCTTTGCCATGAGCTCAAGCCTCTTCAGCCAATCTACTGCCATTGTCAACCGCGCCTTGAAAAGCAAAAAAGAGACTGAGCTATCGACTTGAACTCTATTCAAAACAAAGAGTTGTGTATCCTTCCGAATTGTCCCGAGTCCACCGACAGCACCATGAAAACCACAGGACCGTACCGTTTTGGAGATCTCAGGAGTGTGCCTTCCCAAGGGATAGGAAAAGTACTTGACATTTTTCCCAATGTGTTTCTCTATTTCTTTTTTTGACATTAGAATCTCATTCTGTGCTTCATTCAGGCTTGTTTTCCGCAGATTTAAATGAGTCACGGTATGTGCACCGAATTCAACATGGTTCTTGCTCATCTCCTCTATTTCGTTCCAACTAAGTATTCGGGAATGGGCGCTACCCCACGGCCACTTTTTGCCAACGTATCCTGTAGTCACAAAAATGGTCATAGGTAAGTTATTCATGCGAAAATAGGGATAAACATTTAAGTAACAATCATGATACCCATCGTCAAAGGTAATGGCAACAGCTTTTCGAGGTAATTTCTTGTTTTCCTTGATAAAGCTTACAATCTCATCCAAAGAGATTATCTCGTAATTCTTTCTAAGATACTCGATCTGCCGTCTGAACTCGTTAGGATCTACGGCATGGAAGTCGTCAATAGAGTCAACAGCGTGATACATAAGAATCACGGTTTCACGCTGCATGCTTAGTCTGGAAAAAAAAGCGAGCGTCAACCAAATAACGTTCCTTGGCAGAGAAGCGAAAGTGGAAGCTCTAGATGTCAGACCGAGTTTTCTTCTCTTACGTGTTTTGGGCATGCTTCAAGGCGCGCTCGTTCTTATGGGTCACTGTTTCACAATAACACAATGGATGGCCTTCAGCATTCTCTTACGCTCTTAAATCAGGCTATGATCCATGGGATTGCGGGCTAATTATCTTAACGTTTCTGTGAACATGCTATTATTGTGCAATCCAGACTAGCCTTAGGTAACAGTCTTCCTAAAGTGTATTTAGAGAGTATGTAGAGATGTGCCCCGGTTTTTGCTAAACCTCGCTTAGCAATAGTTGGCATTGGACCTAATTTTAGTTGTTGATAACTGACATCTTTACTCTTTCTGGATCCAGCAATTCTTCTCAGCGCGATTTCCATAATCGAACTTAGAACGATTGGGGTCTTGTCTACGTCCAAACAATCAAATCCCGTTGTCTCCAAGAGTCTGATCAAAGTCTCTGTACCAAAATGATACAAGTGACCCGGAGAACCCCATACGCCACCCCACACTTCAATTGCTTTCGGATTCAGTTCACCTCTGTTACCCGTTTCAATCAGAAGTAAACCTTCCTTCCGCAAGATCCTGTTGACTTCCCGAAGCTCCTCAACAGGAGTTGGCAAATGACTCAGAACGTCAAACATTGTGACAACATCAAAATATTCATTGGGATAACTCGCCTCTCTCAAAGTTCCACAAAATACTTGAAGGTTAAATTTCCGCTTTGCAAATCTACAGAAAGCTTTGGAAACATCAGTGCCAAATGGCTCGAACCCTTGGTGCTTTGCCAGATTTAAGAAGAATCCCGTTGCGCAACCAATATCTAAAAGCCTGCCCTTTCTCTTGTATCTTTTGACAATATTTAGAAACTTTTTAGATTTGAGTATATGGATGTCTGCAAATTCCGTATAACCTATTGAGTCCATTATTTCTCTGCGTCCTTGAACGGATACGTTATATATCTTGCTGAGGTCTTCTTGAGTAGGTCTTGGATTGATATACACCAACCCGCATCTTCTGCATTTTACCAAGTGGAAACGTCTGTCGTCAATAAAAGATACTGTCTCATCGCAATTACATAACGCGCAATTAACGCGTTCAAACTCATTTGTTGCTTTGCCGTTCATAATGTTTCTTGCTCACGAGTGCAACTACATCTTTCAGAATTTGTGGAGGTTTTTGGAGCCTTTGATTCCAGATTGTTTCCTCACAAAAGCTTCTTGCTAATTTTCTCGGCAAGAGAGTACATCGTTTCAAACCTGATCGTACCCTTCTTTTCCTCTTTCTTTGCATAACTATAGACTGGAGACAAGACGCGGTCAATGGTTCTTTGCACCGATCCTCTTGCCTCATAGAGATCACGAGGGTGAAACCATAAATGGAAAGGGACTCTGTATTTTGCTGCAATGCTAATGATCTTATCTAGGAAAATCGGATTGTATGTGGCACCAAGATGAAAACTCGGGTGGATATCATATAGTTGACCAGTTTTCTTGACGTACATTCCGTCCTTTAAGAGGCCACCTTCATCTCGATAACACACATACCCAAATCGCTCAAGCAAAGACAGATGACCGACTTTGTTTTTGGGGAACACAAAGCTCCTCGGTTTGATATGAAACTTGTTCATGCCAGTAGATATGAGTCCCAGCTCATTTTGGGCTTCAGTCTTGGTTAGGCTTGTGAAAGTTCTATGATAATATCCATGTGCACCGATGTCATGTCTAATAATTGATCTCACAAGAAGTTCTAAGACTTCACTTCTCGTTTCGGTCAATTGTCCTCTGACTGCGAAGGTGACGGGTATTTCCAGTTCATCAAAAAACCGTATTAACCGCGGGATTACTTCTTCTTCTATTTCTCCCACCCTGCGTTCAGTAAGATATTCATGGATATTGGCATCGTTCTTTCCATGGTTTATCTCATCAATAATCTTGCTGCCAACATCAACATCTATTGACGTCAGAATCACACCACAATCGAACTGCATTTTTGGCTTGAGCGCAAAATAAAGAAAGTGGAATAGTTGCGAGGGAATAGAAAGTCTTTCTAGTTTTTGTCGTCTTTTGATCTGAATCAAATCAGAATTTGAAACCATTCATCATCAACTATTAGCACGGTAGAAGAGCGTAATTCGGACCAAGCCGGCATTGGAACCGATGCTGAAGTATAAAATAGTAGCTCATGAGGAATTCTGTAACTTCATGAGACTGGCGTACAGTAGCAGTGAAGTCAAAGTGTTTAGTTTTGCTGGATTTGTCTCCTTCCTGATTTTTTCTCTAACTCGGGAAAGCTCAAAGAAACTGACAACATTTTTTTGATCCAAAAACTGAAGGGTCAACTTCCTTGCTTCCTCTGTGTCTTGCTGGTTTGATCGACGGCCAAGAAGGTCAAGTGGACTTGAAGTCCCCGGTTCATGAAAGTTCCTCTTTAGCCACTCAAATATGTCTAGGTATAGTCTCAATAAGCAGTCTGGAATAGACAATCGTACTAATCGATCGTAATATTGTATTCGAGGGAGCCAGGGGTTCAAACCGAGTAGAAAGTTCTTGTATAATTTGTAGTGCTTCTTGAGATGCTGCGGCAGTTTCATTGAGGCTCTGAAAAATGGAACAGAATAGAAAGGAGTTACACTCCATAAGAACATTCTGTTTCTATCTTCTCCAGCAAATAACCATTTAAAGGCCCTTTCAAACACTTTGAAGTGCACGAATTTGCCTTCTAAAGTTGTCTCAGGATATGCTAATAGATGCTTCTTAATGTGTTCCATCAAAGCCCTTTTTTGTATATTCAGCAGAGAGCTGATTTCATCTAGATCAAAGATGTGATCTGTTTCTACGATGTGCTCAAGGAGATTATCTAGACTTTTAATGTTCGGTCCTAGACCTAGCGGGGCTAGCGTCTTATCGCCTCCGTCTCCTGTGTATAGAATCGCCCTACTTCCCATTCTTCTTTTGACTTCAAATAAATACGGAACAAGATGGCGAAGCCCCATGTCAAATAAGCCATCTGTAAGTTTTACATAGTCTTTACCCGATATTTCAAAAGACGATGATAAAATCTCATAATTGGTATTCAGTATTTCTGCAACTTTCTTGGCTATTCTGTTTTCTGCTGAAGGAAAAGAATAGGAAGTTGGATTTGCTCCTATTTCGAGTAAGCCTGCCAACGTGGCTCTAGAATCGAGACCACCACTAAGAGAGACTACGTGAGCATCCTTGGGAAACGTTCCAGCAACTTCCTTCAAGGAACTTACAAATAAATCAAGCAAATTTCCCATTTCTTCCCGTATCTTGTCTGTGGTCTCGTTTGAATCACCGTCTGAATCTAGTTTCCAGCACAATACTTTTTTCGAAAGAAATCGCTTTTTTTCCATGTCGACTGTCAACATAGTGGCAGGAGGTAGTCTTTTAATGTCTCTCCAAATTGTTTCTTCACCCAAAGAATATCCGAATAGCAGATATTCAGCCAACGCCCATAAATCAAAATCAGGTCTGTCCAGAAATGGAATCAGGAATTTAATTTCTCTAGAAATCACGATTTTAGTTGATGGTTGGTTGCCTAGTATACAATAAAAAGGAAGCCTGCCCAAGGCATCGTTGAAAATCAAACAGTTTCTCTTCTCTTTATCATATTTGGTTATTATGAACTCACCATTAGTGCTGAGCAAGAATTCTTTCACTTTGCTTGATTGTCGGATCGGAGACGACTCTTCTAAAGAGATCTTATCCAGCTCACCTCTGACTCGTTCGGGAGACTTGTTGTATATTGCTCCATCGATTAGTGTTACACCATTATCGCTCCTTAGGACAGTGAAAGGGTAGCCATCATAGAAGGATCTTCCCATGATGGCCCTCGAGTCGTTGTACAAAACTTCGGTTAAGTACCATGGAAAATGTTTCATCTTTTCTAGCTTGTTCGTGAAAATTCGCTTCTCGCGTTCAATGGATTCAATGTTCCCTGTTGAAATCAGCAGATGCAAACCCGGCAAGAGAAAGCATCTCCAATATAAGCCAAACATTCAGCTTTATTGCTCGTGCAGTTTGCCTTAATCGTGTCTGGCCTTCAGCAAATACTCTATTAAGTCTTCGTTGACTCTTTCCCAGGTGAACTTCTTTTCCACAATTTCTCGACCGACCTCACCCCACTTATCGAGTCTGTCTCTGTTGTTATATGCATATTTTATTGCTTTGGCAAGCTCAACTGGGTTAACATGAGATATGTAAATGCCATTTCGATTATTCCCAATCAATGATCGGTGAGCGGGGCTATCTGAAACGATGACGGTTTTTCCCATCGCCATATATTCCAATAACTTTAGTGGCTGTTGATACCTCCATGTAGGTGTGTTAGGCAAGGGGACCAGTCCTAAGTTGCACATTGAAATATATTTTGGGACATCATGAAAATCAACTGGTCCAAGCAATTTGACTCTGTCTTGGACTGCCTTCTCTTTGATAGTAGTCTCTAAACGATGCAACATTGCAGCGGTTCCGAAACCTAATAGTAGAAGAAATGCATCAGGACAATCATTCTTCACTAAACTGATGGCTTCGATACACTCGATGAGACCTCCAGTTGGCACCCTCAGTGTACCATGGTAAAGAATTGTGAATTCACCTGACAATCCGAGTTTCCTTCTTAATTCAACTTTGTCAAGATTTTGCTTCTTGTATGATGCAAGAAATATTTCTGAGATACCGTTTGACAGAATTCCCGTCCAACTGGGGCTTATGTTAAATGCTTGGCAAATCTCATTTCTCATCATCGGAGTTACAATTGTCATTCCATCAAGCATCATTTTTGCTATACAAACTGACATTTTGAAATAGATGTTGGAGAAAAATCCGCTTATTCTATAGGGATTCACTGGAGTACTCCTAATATCAAGAATCATCTTGAACCGTAAAAGTCTTGACAGAAACGGTTTCCATGTAAGAAATAACGTTGGAGACGGGTCTGTAATCACAAAATCTGGACGGATTTTTACTAGGTAAAACGGAAGGAAGAAAAATAGTGTAAGCCCGTATAATACAAGAGAAATTATTGGGACATATCTTATAGGAATCGAAATCAGATGTATGTTCCAATCTCTCTGGTAGTATTCTTTCTGAAAGTCCGCAGCTATAAGGTACACATCGTATCCATCTCTAGCCAAGTGCCCTAGTCTTTCTGTTCTTTCTGACCCACTCAAATGAACAAATGAGCGCCCACGATGCAGAATCCAAGGATAACACACCCACATTATTTTGGCCTTCTTTAAACCCCTATTCTGCTCATTTCTAGGCATTTGGCTTAAACACCTTCCTGCCTTAATAGCGTGCGCGCAACTTCCACGCGCATCTAAAGCTTCTGAATGCCCGTCTTCATCAATGTTCTCCGTGATAATCGCTTTGGTCAGACCCAATATTGACACCCTTTTTTTGGCAGACGAAGGTTACTTATTGCTCAGGCCTGAGGCGCCTTGGTTGTTTGATTGTGCGAATACGAGTGTGTTTGTAAAAAATCTAAACGACAAGAGTTATCTAACTACGCGACTATGTGTATATCTGTAAAACATCTAGACGAAAACATATATTAAATAACAATACATGCGATAATTTAGAGATGGATTCCTTGAAAGCAACCAAGAGGTTGGTGATGGACGCCACGCCTGTTCTGTTCTTTCTGGTCATTATTGTAACGGCTCAGGCTTTGTCCTCTTCCCAAGGAAAGAAGACAATTACCGCTACTGGGACAGTTGGCGCGTACTCCTACGTTATTTTCAAAGACGGCAACTATACGGTTCTGCAGGACGTCAAAACGGGAACGGAGATGGCGCGCAGCACCGATGCGGTATACGTAATAAACACAGCGTTGAATGAAGCAGCTTCTAAGGGCGGTGGTTCCATTCTCTTGAAATATGCCAACTATTCCTTAAGCAGTAACGTGATTATGAAGAGTAACACCGCCTTGATTCTTGAAGCTGGCGTAACCATTGAAGCAACATATACAGCTCAAAGTCCATATTGGTTCGGCAAAGCTATTATTCAATTTAACAACAACTATCCATCACAAATAAGCGTCATCACTAATGCTCATATAATCTGCCAAAATGGACAAGCAACAATTAAAGGCAAAGGAGACTCAGGACAAGAAAATGGAATTCTGTTCATGTATGCCAGCGAATGTTCTGTGAAGAACATAGAGGTCACCAACACTGGCAACATGGGCGTATACATGTGGACCGCAACGAACAATGTGCTTGAAAACGTCTACGTTCACGGCTACGGAAAGTATCCCGTGGCACAAGGCGTCCAACAGATAGGAATCTTGCTCCATATTGGCAGCAACTACAACAAACTCAACAATGTACATGTTGACGGCGAAAACGGTCAATATGCGGGCGGCTGTCTCATGTTTAATGGAGGCGTCAAACACAATGAAATACACGGGGGTATTTACGAGAGAAGCGGTTGGACACATGCCATCTACTGGTGCTCAGATGCTGGCGACACTGTCGACGGGAACATTGCGATTGGCGGCTTGTCCCGCGGATGCCGAGGTTCAAGTTATAGCTGCGGCTTCAAACTTAATCCAGCAATAAACAGTTACATCGATTGGACCGTCGAGAATTGCACCCACGGTGTAGATATAGGAGACGGGGGACCAGAAGGCAACCATGGGAACGTTGTGTATGCAACAATAACAAATACAGTTATCGGGTCAGATTTATTTGTTCAGAATTCAGCAAATGCCAATGTTGCAAACAATGAAATCCACCTTGACATAGATGGAGCTACTTACGCCGCCATCGGCTTTATCGGCTTTTCACACGCCAATGACAGCTATGTGATGAATAACACCATTTACTGCAAAGCTCGCAATCTCACCACAGATGGCATAAGATTCGGCGACTACGGCGATATGAGCGCGATTAGAGAATCAAAATATAATACATTCTACCTAGACATACAGACGACCAGATATGGAATCCACTGGGACACTAGCGGTTTTGGAAGATGGAACACTTTCTATGGGACTTGGCACGGCAATACAGCAGACCTTTACTCAGAAAGTGGGCAAGCAGTAATAGACATGAACACTTTCAACCCTGGGCCATTTCCACTCACAGGAGTCCGTATATCACCAGCCATCACACCGACAACATTGCTCCAAACCGGAACGCTTCAATTCACAGCCACCCCAACTGGAGGAACCCCCGCAACGCTTGTTTACACGTGGTACATTAACAACGTTTCAGCAGGTACGGAGGCAACCTTCACCCTTGTCGGTTCGGAATTCGGTGTCGGGGACTCAACGACAGTCCACTGCACATGCTCAGATGGCACAAACAGTTACACAAGCAACAGTGTCATCGTAGCCGTCACTTAGCGCGCTCTTTATCTTCTAGGTTTAGGGCATATAGGATTATGGAGATTAGAGTGAAGAACTTCCCTTCATCTAGATGGGTGTCAAGTTTTTTCTGCACATTATACAAAGACACAGATTCACCGAGATACGATGGAACACGTATCGGCTGGTAATTTTCGACCTTCTCGATTGGATTATATTTAGCATCTTCTTTGACTAACTTGGATCGTTTTTTGTATATCTTTCGGGAGAAAAGAGAAGTACTTAGACGCGATTTCCTGAATTCTAGGCAACAGGAAATATGATAACGAACCTAGTGATTGACTAACTCGTGGCCAATTGGCATATCTTATTTCTAGACACCTCTTGTTCTAATGTTTCCAAAAGATTCGATACAACTTGAGATGCTATTTGTATTTGTCAGGGATCTTCATTGCATAGTTGAAAAAACTCAGGGAGTAGTATGGGCTTGTGGACCAGAAATAGAATCTGTTGCGATCCTCGCCTTCAAATAGTAGTTTGTATCCTCTCTCAAAAACAACATAATGAGCATACTACAAGGGCGCGCGCGAAGGCACACCATCTTCGCTGAAGCATCGTTTCGTGCAATGTTCAAGCCAAAACCGCCTGTCGCGAGTAATACAAGCGCGCATAACTGGTTTTCCGCTTACTTCGCTTATCCTTCTGGTTCAGGTATGCCAAACTCTCGCTAGCGCGTGCATGCACAACTATGAACGGGGAGCACTTGCTTCTCTGTAGACTTTAATGTATTTCGTGACTTGTTTATCCCAATTGTGATTTTTCTCCACATAGTCATACGCGTTTTCGCCAAGTTTGTGCCTTAATTTCTTGTCCTGCAAAGCCAATGCGATTTTGTTGGAGTAATCTTTCACATCGCCGACCCTTGATAGGAGCCCATTATGTTCATTTATGATGATTTCACGGGAATAGGGAAGATCAAAAGCTACGAGGGGTTTCTTGCACGCCATTGTTTCGAGGACGAACATCGGTTGAGACTCGTATAGACTTGGAAAAACTATCACATCCGATTTCTTTATTTCCCTAATAAGCTCCTGATGCGGTAGAAAACCACCAAAATACACGCCCCCATTGGAGTTGTGACTCGCCAAGTAGCCTCTTATATAGTTCTCTAAAGGGCCTTTTCCGAATATTCTCAAGTGAAGATCTTTGAATTGCCTTTTCAGATTCTCATATGCTTCTAGCGCGAATGTGACACCTTTCATCCAAAAAAGTCTGCCTGCATACATAATCGTATATTCATGTTCACTATCCTTGCTTTCATCTCTGCTTTCTGGTTTTCCCTGTGGGATTTTGCCAAGATTGACACCGTTGTAAATAACTGAGGCTTTAGAAACATCGGCTTTCTCGTATGTCGCCAACTCGTTTAAAGTTGTGAAGCTGCAGGCCACAATTTTCCTCGACTTGGCAAAGCATCTTCTGACTGTCATTTCCTGTAGTGGAAGTTCCAGCACGTGAAGGGCAAGATCGCTTAGAGTCCAATTTCCCAAGGGAGAACTAGCGAAGGCTTTAAGGGCTGCTCTGTAACTTCCGTGCAGCGTGGTTACCAAGGGTTTCTTCCTGTGTTCTCTAAGCCATGTATAGCTAAACGCCATATTAGGGCTGATGCCGTGTACCACGTTGAAGTTTTCAAGTAGTCTCAAAAGCCTACTTGAATTCAGAAAATGAAACCAAATACTTCTTGGTGGCCAATCAGTCCATGGCAAACGAACTACTTCAAGGTAATCATTAATCTCCTCAGTTGTAGGTTTTTTGACATTTCCAGCTGAGAAAACAGTGGCTTGGATCTTCTCTTTCGATAGACTGTACGCTAGGCCATCGCATACCGAGGATATGCCACCACCCTCGTGAGAAAGTAGCGCAATTTTCAAGTACAATCGCCTGAGCTAACTGAATGCTTTAAACTCGGGTTCATTTCGCTTTTTTCCGCTAACGGAAAAGAATGGAAGTTGGGTTTGCGTTGTAGCCGACACTAAGTTTGATTCCATTATTGCGCGCGCGTCCTAGTTATTTCTTCTAACCATTTTAACGCATTCATAGAAAGATAGGTAATCGGGTAAAAAATCCAACGGAATTTTTTTCCTTCGAAGTAGTGAAAAGTTACTTCTCAACACGGCCCTAATGGTTTGGAAGGTTTGTTTATGTACATATGGTCCAGTTCTAGATAGGTTCTGATTTATACACCAGTAGTCTTTCGGATTAAACATTCTGATTAGAGCTTTTAGGAAAGCTGTTTCGAGAGGATATCCAGTTACCAATATTTTATCTTTTTTCAATACATATTTTATTCCTTTTGTTGCGCCATCTAAGTCTTCAATGTGCTCTAAGACGCTTGCACATACGACAACATCTGCAGAACCACTTCTAAATGGCAAATGACATAAATCAGCACAAACAAAACTTATCGAGTTTGATTTGAGCTTTCCAAACAGTATTTGTCCTTCGATCAAAGAGCGTTTATCGACATCTACGCCAATCGTTATTGCTTTTGATGATAAATAGCGCGAAAAGTAGCCTGTACCGCACCCTAAATCTAAAACAGTTGTTTTTGTGTCTAGCAGAGAACCTATCATACTCAATATGAGATTTAGTCTTTCATTGTATAAGAAATTTATGATAGCGTTCCTATGGAATTTTTTAAACTGATGAGACTTTTCCAAGATTTTCAAATCTCCTTGTCTTGAGGGGGCTATCACGTTAAATAAACAATCTTGCGCGCGCGGTCTCCAGACTGTCACCTCTTTTCTTGAGAAGAACAAACCCATAAGGAGATAAAAATGATGTACAACGAAACTGCTGAAAATATTCAGCTTATGCAACGTCATCTTAGTTCCAGAATAAACACAAAGCAGGAACACAAGGGTTAACGATAAACAGAGAGGCATCGATATGTACAGGAATGCGCAAGCAGTTGCCGTGATTCCTATGAAAAAAAATAGCGGAGCTAATATCATCATAGCGAAGCGCAGAGGAAAGATTGTGTTGCCAAAGGATTTGTACTCGTTCTTGAACAACATGTCCTTGTTCGCGAAAACGGATTGTATCAACCTAGCGGCTCTCCGAACCTTCTGCCTTCTTTGTTCAGCAATCCTAAGCGAAATAGGTTCGTAGAAAGAGATAC
>Ga0315308_1000401_pt1 | contig 24136 bp, 30 predicted proteins | sample TDP3_MG_FD_203078 | JGI IMG/M metagenome (GOLD analysis project Ga0315308, IMG submission 203078) | Freshwater sediment microbial communities from Lake Towuti, South Sulawesi, Indonesia - TDP3 | ecosystem: Environmental > Aquatic > Freshwater > Lake > Sediment | place: Indonesia: South Sulawesi... | reverse complement strand
GATTTTTCCTTTGAAGCTCGAGGATCTTTTGCTCCAATCAGCAATACCACTCACTTCGCTTCACTTTCAATTCCCTTTATTGGGATTTTTCCTTTGAAGCCTAAAAGAATAAGATTAGCTTTATAACCTATATTTGTACTTTCAATTCCCTTTATTGGGATTTTTCCTTTGAAGCTCGAGGATCTTTTGCTCCAATCAGCAATACCACTCACTTCGCTTCACTTTCAATTCCCTTTATTGGGATTTTTCCTTTGAAGCTGCTGAAAATGAAGCCAAGAGATATCGAACACGAAGCAACTTTCAATTCCCTTTATTGGGATTTTTCCTTTGAAGCCTCATCTTGCTGTGAAATCAATGTGTCTGTGTAAGTTACTTTCAATTCCCTTTATTGGGATTTTTCCTTTGAAGCGTTCTCCATGACATATTGAGTTCCTTTGCTATCTGCTCATCTTTCAATTCCCTTTATTGGGATTTTTCCTTTGAAGCTAGAGATTCTAGAGATTTGATGATATTCTAGACAATAACTTTCAATTCCCTTTATTGGGATTTTTCCTTTGAAGCTCTCTCAGAATAAACCGAAAAGGTGCTTAGGTGCTCTGTCCTTTCAATTCCCTTTATTGGGATTTTTCCTTTGAAGCTTTTCCGCCACACCCAGATAAGCCGTGGGGATGATACTTTCAATTCCCTTTATTGGGATTTTTCCTTTGAAGCAGAACTTATCAAAGTTACAGACAAAGAATATAGTTCTCCTTTCAATTCCCTTTATTGGGATTTTTCCTTTGAAGCATTAGCAAAGACAGGTTATATGTGTTGGATAGGTACTTTCAATTCCCTTTATTGGGATTTTTCCTTTGAAGCGGTTATGTTCAATCTGTATCCAGAATCCATGTGACAACTTTCAATTCCCTTTATTGGGATTTTTCCTTTGAAGCTGAGGATGCGCGGGCACGCGTGCGCGGCGAACCCACCTTTCAATTCCCTTTATTGGGATTTTTCCTTTGAAGCCTCATGGCCACCAGCGCAGGAATACTGCCATACATCCTATCTTTCAATTCCCTTTATTGGGATTTTTCCTTTGAAGCGTTTTTGCGCTACACCAACAACAGTGCTGATCCTAGTGACTTTCAATTCCCTTTATTGGGATTTTTCCTTTGAAGCGATAAGATCATGGGCATCCATGAGGAAAAAGCCGATAACTTTCAATTCCCTTTATTGGGATTTTTCCTTTGAAGCAACATACATCGCAATCGCGCTAGTAGCCTTCTTTACGGGCTTTCAATTCCCTTTATTGGGATTTTTCCTTTGAAGCCAACCATCGGAACAGCCTACACGTTCGCTACCCAAGGACTTTCAATTCCCTTTATTGGGATTTTTCCTTTGAAGCATTCTCATTTATGTTTTGTAGTTCATTGCCAATGATAACTTTCAATTCCCTTTATTGGGATTTTTCCTTTGAAGCTGTAAAGGGGGAAGATGCTGAAAAATGAGACAGTATATCTTTCAATTCCCTTTATTGGGATTTTTCCTTTGAAGCTTTAACGCAACAACAAAGTTCATCGCCATCATCTAACTTTCAATTCCCTTTATTGGGATTTTTCCTTTGAAGCCAGCTACTCCGCCCACGGCGATGATCCCCGCTTGAGCTCTTTCAATTCCCTTTATTGGGATTTTTCCTTTGAAGCGTTGCCGGTGACAGTTTCAGCGGTTATATAACTGTATTCTTTCAATTCCCTTTATTGGGATTTTTCCTTTGAAGCAGGACCGGGATCTCAGCCGACAAAATTTTTGCCTCGAGGCCTTTCAATTCCCTTTATTGGGATTTTTCCTTTGAAGCTCTTCTTTAGCTTTTTTCTTCATCCTTTCCCATTCTTCACTTTCAATTCCCTTTATTGGGATTTTTCCTTTGAAGCTAGTAAATGATGTGACAATCGCCAATAGGTACATAGGGCTCTTTCAATTCCCTTTATTGGGATTTTTCCTTTGAAGCTGATGTCTTGACTATTTGTAATTCAATATATGAAGGTACCTTTCAATTCCCTTTATTGGGATTTTTCCTTTGAAGCAAATATGTAGGTCATTCCCATTCTTGCCACACCACCTCTTTCAATTCCCTTTATTGGGATTTTTCCTTTGAAGCGACGCCGCAGCAGCAAACCCAATCATGGCCACCAGTGCACTTTCAATTCCCTTTATTGGGATTTTTCCTTTGAAGCTCCTTCTTTTCATCTTGTTCCAGTAGGAAAAACTCATCTTCTTTCAATTCCCTTTATTGGGATTTTTCCTTTGAAGCTGGTCAGTTTTTGGAACCTGGCAACGACGTTATAGATGCCTTTCAATTCCCTTTATTGGGATTTTTCCTTTGAAGCGGAAGTTGATGTAAAAGTCACTGAACATCGCAAGACTGCTTTCAATTCCCTTTATTGGGATTTTTCCTTTGAAGCGAAACGCTGGCTCATCCTGCGAGGCAATGTAACATTAGTAAACTTTCAATTCCCTTTATTGGGATTTTTCCTTTGAAGCGGTTTTCATTCATATTTTGTAGTTCATTACCGATGATAACTTTCAATTCCCTTTATTGGGATTTTTCCTTTGAAGCGTTTTTTCAATTGGGTGAGGGGTAGCCCGTAGGGGAGAGCTTTCAATTCCCTTTATTGGGATTTTTCCTTTGAAGCTCTGATTGAAGAAGAGAACCCAGCCCTGCAGCGACAAAAGGACTTTCAATTCCCTTTATTGGGATTTTTCCTTTGAAGCGAGAACCTTGTGGACCTGAATGACATTCTTGGGAAGAGGCTTTCAATTCCCTTTATTGGGATTTTTCCTTTGAAGCTTTAGATGCTCTATAACAATCGCCTAGTGTTTCAACAATCTTTCAATTCCCTTTATTGGGATTTTTCCTTTGAAGCGGAACATAGCTATCGCCGCCACAGCTGGAAATGCAACCACTTTCAATTCCCTTTATTGGGATTTTTCCTTTGAAGCCGAAACGCTGGCTCATCCTACGAGGCAATATAACATTAGTAAACTTTCAATTCCCTTTATTGGGATTTTTCCTTTGAAGCGTAAATGACATAACAGTTGCCAACAGGTACATAGGGCTCTTTCAATTCCCTTTATTGGGATTTTTCCTTTGAAGCGTTACCACTTCGCCATTGCTGTATGGGATGTCCACGTCAACTTTCAATTCCCTTTATTGGGATTTTTCCTTTGAAGCTGGAGTGGACTGGTAGCATGGAGTTTGAACAGTGCTTTCTTTCAATTCCCTTTATTGGGATTTTTCCTTTGAAGCGAACCTTGTATCCCTTAGGAAACAGCCATCTCATAGCTATCTTTCAATTCCCTTTATTGGGATTTTTCCTTTGAAGCCGACCCTGTTTCTGGCGTTTTTCACTCAATCGGGGCAGGGTAGCTACGCTTTCTGATGTGTATTATCGATTATTATTTGAGTGTAATTCAGTTTATAAGGATAATCGGACGAAGTCGATTAGATGGTTGACAACCATTGTACTTTCTGTCAGATATCGAGCACAAGTTCCTGCTCCATCAACTCTTGCCTACTGCCCGTGAAGTGGGCGTCAGTAAGGAATTGCGAGGATGGAATTGGTATCAGCCACCGTTAAAACCCTATCATGATAATGTTGAGCTTCCGATGTATGCGGTTAGTTCGAAGTATTGCCCGGCAAATAGGGATGTTTACTTGCGGCACGTTGAGAAAGTTTACCCTGCCATAGGTCCCAAGGTGGCTTTAGGCAAGGTTCTTCATGGAGCAGTCAGCGATAGTTTGCAGGGTTTTCTTCAACGTCGAGGTATGGATTTTGAAGCGTGGTGGCAGACTATTCGTTGGTCGGAGGTTCCTGAAAAACCTGAGAATGTGAGAGAACCCGCTCAAAAAGTTTGGGAGTTCACGCAGAAAGTGTGCGAGGCAAGATTGGCTGATGTTTCGAGTAGGCAGCCTCACGCCTCTGACTTGGATTTGATGGCTTCTGCGGTTCCGTTTTTGATTGAACACAAGATTTCTGGCGAGTTGTTGGGGCTTAGTGGTATACTCAGTTTAGATTGCTATGACTACCTGCGGGCGATCATGTTTGATTTGAAAATAGCTAGCGAGCAGGAGGAGTGGCACAGGCTGTCTCCTGTGGGTTATGCTCTTGTGTTTGAGAGTGTTCATGAAACGCCAGTTGATATCTGTTGCATTGTCTATCTGAATGTCGAGAGCGGCAAGGTTATTGTTCAGAAGGATTTGTTTTTTGCGAATGATGAATTGCGGCAGTGGTGGATTGAAGAACGAGACAAGAAACTGGAGATTGTGGCTGAAAGAAAAGACCCTGGCAAGCCTGAGCGGTCCCAATGCAAAGAGCATTGTATGTATTTCAACGTTTGTTATGGATAACCAGCTTCAAGAGGGTTTCTGTGAAGATTTTTCTGGATGATTTCGGTATTTTCTTGGGTCGGAAGAGAAATCGGTTTGTTGTTAAGAAGGCTGGAGAATCGAAGGAAGTTGTGGCTGATGATGTCGATTCAATAATCTGTTGTTCTTCTGGAGTTGCCTTTTCAGCAAGTGCTTTGGATTTAGCGGTTCAGAATAACATTCAGGTTGTTTTTGCTCGTTATGGCGGTTGGCCTTACGCTGTTTTGATGCCTGCGTCTATGACGGGTTCTGTCAGAGCTCGAAGGGAACAATTTATGGCCTATAATGATGAGCGAGGCTTTATTCTGTCTAAGAGGTTTATTGCTGGAAAACTGGTCAACCAAGCTAATCTTTTGAAGTTGATGGCGAAGAATAGGCGGCAAACCGATTCAGATTTGGCTGAAAGGCTTTATGAAGCTGGCAAGTGCATCGACCAGGCAAATGAGAGAATAGAAAATGAGCGGGGTCTGAACATTGATGAGAAGCGTCAGCAGTTGATGAATTTGGAAGCTGAGGGCGCAAGGTTCTATTGGGATTCAATTCGGCAGATTTTGCCCGGTGAACTAGGTTTTAAGGGTAGAGAAACGCGTGGTGCGCGTGATCCGTTTAATGCGATGTTGAATTTTGGTTATCAGACGATTTTGTTTCCTGAGGTTTGGAAGGCTGTGAGTTATGCTGGTTTGGATTTTTACGCGGGTTTTTTGCACGCTGACAGACCTGGGAAGCCTTCTTTGGTTCTGGATATGATGGAGGAGTTTCGTCAGCAGGTTGTGGACAGAACTCTGACGGGTCTCGTTACAAAGGGCGTCATAAAGCCAAAGGAGATTTTGGCTGTTGAAGCGGTTGAAGAAGGTCGGGTATTGAGCAGAGAAGTGATTAAGACTTTGATCTCAAGTTTTCAGGAACGTTTGGACTCTGAGGTGATGTTTGATGGTCAGAGGGGTTCCGTTAAGAGTTTTGTTTATCACCAGGCTAGGCGTGTGGTTCGTTTTCTTCTGCGAGAAGCAGATTATGTGCCGTTCAGTTTGGGTTGGTGAGATTAGTTAAGCTAATTAGGTTGTGAAAGCCAGTATAAATCTTAGATGGTACTATGCCAATTAAAGCAGAGCAAGAGTTTGTTGAAGAAATCAAGCGAAGGTATGTGGGCAAATGGATAGGCGCAAAGGGCAAAGAGGTAGTGGCGGTTTTTGACAGTCATGAAGAACTGATTAAAGAGATTAGGAAGAAAGGTTTGGACAATGTCTACGTGTTTTATTCTCCGTCTCCTAAAGAAAAAGAGTACGAGTTTCTTTTTATGGTGTGACGATGAGAATATCTGAGAGAAAGCTTGTTCTCAAAGTGAATTTGAGGGGTAAGAAATCTCGCGTTTCTGAGGATGCTATCTTAGATACTGGTGCATCGTTTAGCGTGATTCCGCCTGAGATTGCGGATTTTTTGGAGCTTGAGGTTGATAGTGGTTTTCCGAGGGCTAGGTTGGTCACCGCATCGGGAGTTATTGAGAATTCGGTTAAGGTTCTTCCTGAGGTGAAGGTTGTTGGCATTAAGGTTGAACATCTTCGTGTCGTTATTCATAAGATACCTGATCCTTCGCCTGTGAAGATTTTGCTTGGAATGAATTTTATTGAGAAGATTAATCTTGAGATTGATGGTAAGAGTAGCGTGTTTGAGATTCGAGATCCATAGAAGCCTTGAGGCTTGAGTTGGTGATTGTTGTGCGGTATGTTGTGATCTATGATATAACGGATGACAACTTGCGTGCTTTGGTTGCTGAGACTTTGAAGGATTATGGGCTGCAGAGGATTCAGTATAGTGCGTTTATTGGCAGTTTGCGTCGGGATGAGTTGAACAGTTTGATTGTTGACTTGAAGAATTTGATTAAGGATTTGATTGAGAACGTGCAGTTGTATCCTGTTTGCGACACGTGTTTCAAGGGGAGAAGAGAAGTGGGTAAGCCTAAGAGGTATGAGCTGAAGGAAGAGAAAGACAAGTTCGCGTATTTTTGATGTACCGTAAGTTTCTCATTTTTGGAAAAACGAAAAAAGTGACCATTGTTTAACTTTTTGATCAAGTTCTATCGGAACGTTTATGTATGCATGTGATATCATTTGTATACGGTGAACATGTTGACACTCAAACCCCTAGCGGTAAGAATTCCCAAGGAAGTTGAGAAGGAGATTCTCGAAGTGGTTGAGCGGGAGAAGTTGGACAAGGCTACGGTTGTGAGAACTCTCCTTGAAATGGGAATCGGCGAGTGGAGGAAGCAGACTGCCTTGGAGTTGTTGCGAGATGGGAAAGTGACGTTTGCCAAGGCTGCAGAGATGGCTAAGCTTTCGCTTTGGGAGTTCGTTGACCTAGTGAAGCAGCGTAATGTGGAGTGGGTTAGGTTTACGCCTGAGGAAGTTGAGAAGGAGATGAAGGAAGCATCTGTGGCGGAGTCTGAGTGAAGCCACTCATTTTCAATGCTACGCCATTAATTTACATAATCAAAGTAGGGCTAAGCAAGGTTTTTGAAGACTTAAAAGGTGAAAAACTGACATCACCCTCTGTTAAGAGAGAAGTCGTAGATGAAGGCAAGCGCAAAGGCGTCCCCGACGCTATCATTTTGGAGAAGATTTTCAGAAAAAACGTGTTCAAAGTCACGGGGGTCAGGAACAAGAAATTTCTGACAAGCCTTTTGGAAACAAGAGGGCTTCATATAACTGATGCCGAGGTTTTGGCGATTGCCAAAGAGCGTGATGGAATAGCGGTTATAGACGATGAGGTGGCTAGAAAGACTGCGACAATTTATGGAATATCCTATGCGGGTGCACCGTATATTTTGATGAGAGCGGTCTTTCAGGGGCTGGTTACAAAAGATAGAGCCAAACAAGCGATAAACGAGATGATTTTTGCGGGCTGGAGATGTAGCGTGGAAAGCTATGCCAAAATCATGGATGCTATAGACAAATTGTAGCAGAAGTGCAGGATGTTCGGTGAAGTTGAAAAGTCGAGAAGAAAGTTGGTTGAAGCGGAAGCAGAGGTTGCCTGTTTCTGACATTGCTGAGGCTTTTGTTTCTGTTACGGATGTTAAGCATTATATTTACTGTCCAAGGCTAGTCTATTTCGATAAGGTGTTGCATGCCCAGCCTGTTTTTGGTTCTCAGCAAGAGGACAGTAAGGAGTTGCATGAGGATTATGTGAGAAAGGAGTTGAGGCGGAAAGACGCTGTTTATTATTCGCCTGAATTTGTTGACGCAGAGAAGCTCCTGTTTACTTCGCTGAGTTCCAGCGTGCTTGGGTTGCAGGGAAACGTGGACTGTATTATCAAAACGGTGAGTGGCGAGTATGTTCCCGTGGATTACAAGAATATGGCTTCTGATAGGGGCAGGGTCTGGATGGATCACAGGTATCAGTTGGTTGCGTATGGGTTGCTTGTTGAGGACCATTTTGGTGTGGTTGTTAGGCGTGGTTTTGTGAATTATATTCCTGAAGCGTTGATTTTGCAGTTGATGATTACGCCAACTATGAAGAGTTATGTGAAGCGTGTGTTAGGACACATTAAAAGAATTATTAAGGAAGAGGATCTGCCGCCAATACGAGTGGCTAAGCAGAAGTGTACTGGTGGATGTGGGCATAAGCAAATATGCCAGAAGTCTTAGGTGCTGGAACTAGGAGTATTGAGTGACCCGAAATCTTGAAGGTCGAATACGAGGTATCCTCTATCCTGTAAATGCTCTTTTTCTGTGACTTTTTTTGTTATGAGTCCGAAGTTTTCTTTTTTGCGGTCCCAACGGAATATTGTTGCTTTGGTTTTTAGGTTTTTTATGATTCTTTCGCAGTCTTCTTTACTAAGGGTAGCCCATTTTACTTCAAAGAAGGTTGCTGTGAGTTTTTCTTCGTCTAGAGCAATGATGTCTATTTCGTTTTTTTGGAACCACCATTTTCCTAGGATAGTGAAAGAGAAAGATAGTAGTTTTTTTCGTTTTGCTTCTGCTAGGAATTCTGATGTTGCTTGTTCAAATGTGTGGCCTAAATATGTGTTGTAGTCTTCTTGAATTTTGCTCAGAATGTTGTTTGTGTTTCCTGTTTCGAGTTCTGTTTTGTTTGGGAAGATGTATCTGAACCAGAATCTTAGGTAGTTGTCTGCTATTGTGTAGATTCCTTTTCTTGGTTTAGGTTTGATGCCTATGGGATAGATTCTTTTTATGAAACCTAGGTCTTCTAGTACGCTTGTGTATTTTGAGAGCATACTTTTATCCATGTTTGTGAGGTTGAGTATATCGCCGTAGCTTTTAGCGCCTTGGGCTATTGCTTTTAGGATTGAAGAATAGTTGCGTGGCTCTCTAAGTTCTTCTCTTAGGAGGAATTCGGCTTCTTCGTATAGGAATTCGCCTTTTTTCAGAATTTTTTCTTCGCAGTTTTTCCAGAAAGTTTTGTCTGGGTCAAATTTCTGTATATAGGCAGGTACGCCGCCTAGGCAACCATATACGCTTATGAGCGTTTCATAGTTATATTTTGGGAAGAAGTGCTTAAGGTAGAACAATTTTAGTGGGTCTAGTTTCCATTGTCCTGTTCTTCTTCCGTAGAGTGGGCTTTTATAGTCTAGGACTTCGGTTTCCATCATTCCTATGGATGAACCTAGCAGGATAAGCAGTACATTTTTATCTTTGAGGTTTAGATCCCAGATTTTTTGGAAGATTGATGGAATTGCACGGTTTCCTTCAATGAGTATGGGGAATTCGTCGATAACGATGACTATTCTTCCGTTTTTGTTCCATTTCAGGAATTCTTGGAAGAGTTCTGTCCAGTCTTTGATGTTGAGTTTTGCGAAGCTTTCGTCTTTGAGGTAGTGGCTCATTCTTAGTTTCATGTCTTGCATTAGTTCGTTTTCGGGTCTGCGGTCTGCAAGGAAGTATATGTGTGGTTTGTTTTTTGTGAATTTTAGGGTGAGTTCGGTTTTGCCGATTCTTCTTCTGCCATATATGACTATGAGTTCAGCGGATTTTGATGTGTAATGTTTTTCGAGGAATTGTAGTTCTTGTTCTCTGTTGATAAATAGTTGAAGCATAAGTATGATACTTATCTTTCAACTATTTAAGCGTTGAACATCGACTTATAAGTTAGAAATCAGTACTAAACGAAAAGTTATGTAAAGCGTGTGTTAGGACAAATTAAACGAATAATAAAAGAAGAGGAACTGCCGCCAATACGAGTGGCTAGACAGAAATGCACAGGCAGATGCGGACACAAACAAACATGCCAACAATAGCTGGATGACAACTAGTATTCCAATTCGTAAATGACCCAATTTTTACCTTGCTCTTGTTTTATAACGTGAAGTGAATAAAATCTGTTGACGAAAACTTTCTTGCTTGCCTTTGTTTTCCTAGTAAACGGATTTACGTCTTCAAAAGTTATCGAACTGTCGGAGTTTATATCCTTAATCGGAATCATGAATACTTTCTTTTCTGATTTCTCAAAAGTCTCAATAGGTCTAACGGCATTTTCCGGAGGGCTTTCTTTACTTGAATATTTACAATAAACAATTGAGTCATAGCTGCCTAGTTGTCTTACTCTGGAGAGTAGACTTTTTATTTCCTCTCCATTTTCATCACGCACATTTATGTAGACCCTTAAGGGTTCGGAAAAGTGTGCGTATCCTCGTATTCCAAATGTCCGTTCAAATTCTCCGATTTTTTGCCTTTTCTTCTTCAGACGCCTTATAAGTACATTGGAAACCGCAATTCTTTTTGGCGGAATCAGTACAATCTCAGAGTTTCGAACAATGTCAAATATTTTCCCACCGAAAGAGATATCACCGGAATGACGGATGGCAGTGGCGACTAAAGCTAATTTTATTGTAGATGGCCCTGGAAGTAGCGATGTCAAAGCATATTGAGAAGAAAAATCAGGTATTCTATATGAAAAAAGACTGGCGAATTCGTAGTCTGCCCTTAGCCATGTCATTCGGTTTTCATCTGCATTAAGTTTCTCCAAAAGAGACTGAAAATGGAGTTGTTTTTTCCATGAGGTGCTGCATTTTTTCCGCGAATTCTTTCATACTAGCAAATTCAAGCAATTCAATCGGTCCAGCTTCACCTTCCGTCTTGTTTATTGCGTCTCGAATAGCTCTCATTTCTTCTTGATAATTATCTCTCAAAGGGCTCAGTATTGGCACTGGGTGATTCGCTTTTGAAACTATTATTGTTCCCTGAAAGTTCTCAACGTGTGGCAGTCGTGTAGCGGTCATAGCACCATCTGGACGCAGAAACATGGCTTGGTAAGCCTTCAAAGCTAGTTTGTATCTTTCTGTCCTGTTTATTTGGGGCTCATATCTCATAGTCAGGTCGTTAAGACCGATTCTCCACGCTTGGAACAGTGAGACCACCCCATAATTTCCTGAACGTGTGGGGCGATAATATAGCATCTGAGCCGTGGGAAGGTGATCCTCACAGTACCATTTCCCTTTTATTTTCAACAAATCTCTTTCATTGGGATTTGATTCGCAACGTGGTATGCTACATTTATCCGTTCCCCAATTTCCTTTTTCCTTTCTTTCTTGCTCCTCTATTGGCACCACGGCATGCCTTGCATGCGTGTGAATGTCTCTGCCAAAACCAGGTAATGCCACCGCCCATCCAAATTGAATCAAAGAATCACGAGCAAGCTGGGGGCGCTCCACTAAAAAACCATGAATGTCACAAAGTTCGCACTGAAGAGCAGTTTTCATTGCATCCTTCGAGGCTTTTTTAGTCGTGACTTCCTTACTAGCATTAGCTCTTTCAGGTCTTAATTCCCTACAAGCTGAACAAAAATTGCTCTTATTACCTTCCAGAGACCATAAGGCTTCAACATGCATGTGCTTCAACATTTCTCCAGAAACTCCATCTGTTTTTGTTTTGTTAGCGAGAGTCAAAGTCCGTGGTTCGGTAACATTGCCTACAGTGCCTTCATTGCTGAGTGAATGAAGATTCCAGACTGCTTTCCCAACTATCGCTATTTCATATACACTATTATGGTCAGTTTTGCTCAACCACAATCACTCCTTACTACTCTTGACAAGCGCATAACTAAGTAACGCTGTTTTTATAAATTCGACGCCAAAACGGTCTATCAGTTTAACGACGTTCTCTAGGTCACCTTCTGAGGGTCTTATGAGATGGAGCTTTCTTGCTGGAGCATCATATCTTCGGAGAAATTTCTGTAATGTTTGGCAAAACTGCTCCTTGGTTTCTGAGTAATCCAATTCAACGAAAGACGCATAATCTCTTATCTCTTCCATCATAAGGGATTTCCTAAGCGCATCCCCGAAACTCTTTATTGCGGCGTGTGAATAGACCTCTTCAAGCTTAATCTCAGACATATCTTACCATCTCCCTCATAACGTCACTATCGTATAAATGCAACCCACTCTTTTTACCTATAAATTGCCGGGCATGTAAATTTAGATATTTCGCAAAATACACCGAGGTCGGCACGGCAATAAAATCAGCGAGCGCTACTGCAAGATCTTCAAAGCCTTTGCGATTTGTCTTCTTAAATACATCTTCCCACATATCCAGAATTTCAATACCTCTTGAACACATCGCGATGAAATGAATGAAATCCAAAGGGAAAATGCCCGATATAGTAGGCTTCCACTGTTGGCTAATTCCTTTCCCTGTCGCCATCATACTTCCATAGAGCAGAGATTGATAAGCAGATGAATACGCTAATTCCATCTTTCCAAGTTCGCTCTTTGTTAGTCTCGTTCCAACATAGGCCAAAGTAGGATACCGACCTGCGAGATGCATCCTTCTAATATTCCGTTTTATATCGTCACGTATTTGGGCGTACAAATCTCCAAATTCTACTCCATCATTGGTTGGAATTGGCATGACAGAAAGTAATTCGCTAAAATCAGCGCGATAGACCCACACTGTCAAATTAATGTGGCCTACTATCGAGAGCAACCAATCTTGAAACGAAACCTTTGGAGTGCCGCCTTCACTATAAGATGTCTTCAATCGAACCGGTTCTCTAAAGCCTTTGAAGGAACGAGGCTCCATTGAACCATATAGAGTTTCGGAGCTTCTCGTAGTGAAAGGAATTTGCGAAACCTCAAAAGCGGAATATTTCTTCAGAATTCCCATTACCTTTGATTTATCAGACAAAAAATCTCTTATCTTCTTCTTTATGGCGCTTTGTGCACCTCGTTTTGTAGTGATTAATACCTTATTCCAATCTAGGTTATCATCTAGATATCCAGCAATTGTTTCAACATCTAATGAGATATCAGACGGCGCGTTTATTTCATACCAGTAATTCTTATCACTCAAAACAATGTCTCTCGACTGTGAAGAAAGTGTGTATAGGAGAGTGCCCAAACCATATGCTCGACTTAGATCTAATACATCCCAACCCGTTTTAAGGATGAAATAACGATTCATAAGTACCCTCTCCACTTGCTATCCAATCTGATAACCTCATATGTTTTGATAGTAAGGAGTAGAGACGGTAATATTTGTTTTGTGTGCCGCGGATTTCAATGAAGGAGGGCAAGAAAGTTGTTTTCCCTGCGTGTGCAATATCCCTTGTGTCAATGTTTAGCCCTATCTCTTCTACGATTCCCACATAATTGTCTACCAGTCTGAAAGCTGGGCATTCTTTGGCCCTTGGTGCATGGTGATGTGCAATTGCTAGCAGAAAGCATTCCCAAAGGCTTTTTCCAAGAGGTGCAAACATTTTCTGTAAACTTATTGCTGAAACTGTAGCGTGAGGCGGAAGAGGGAATTTTCTTGTCTGAGGATAACAGTGAGCTAACGGTTCCTGTCCCTCCATCCATCCGATCGCCTTTTGCCACCGAACATTAAGTTTGCCGATATCGTGAAGCCCGATGGCGATTCTCATAAGATGAAGCAATTCATCTTTCTTCATCGAAAGCACCTCTGAGAATTTGGTCAATACAAAGTCATAACGTGAAGCAAATTCTGTATCAAAAACATGCAAAACTTTCTTTGAATGTTCCGTCCAAGGTTCTGGTTGTTGGATTTTTAGATTTTTAGATCTGCGTATCAAGTTCTCTTCAGGGAGCAATGTAAAATCTTCACCTAACGGTCCAAATACCAAGCCCTCATCTGGCTGATAAGAAACATTTTTTGGGTGAGCAACGTAGAACCTAAAAGGCAAGATTTCCTCTTTACTGTTTACCCGTCTTGGGTAGAATTTGCTTTCATAGTCACTCCAATAGGGGTCTTCATCTATTCGCCATAGGGTAATCCCCATCTGGACAAATTTGCTTTGTAAGACTCTTGAATCCACTCTCACTTTAGGAAGTCTTTGAACATGATCACCTAATGCAACTGGGTCAGAGTGAATACTCAGGTCACAAGCATAAATCTCCCTTACAGCTTTTTCAACATTGCTTCTCCCGCCTTCATAGGCGGCTCTGGAAAGAACGCCAAGAACCTCATACATAAGACTAAGATCCAAATATTTTTCAAAATGCGGTCCTAAAACTTGATTGACAAGCTTGATCTCAGTATCCCAATCGAGGATGATAGATTTCTTTTGGAGAACCTTTCTCGTATCCTTGACTAAATCATCATCGTATGGCTCAGCTCTATCTGCATCAAACACATAAACCCGACCTTTCCCTCCCCATCTTGCACAACGCCCTGCTCTTTGTATCAACGAATCCATAGGTGAAATTTCTGTTAGAAGCAAGTCTGCTGAAATGTCCATGCCAACCTCAATAACTTGTGTGGAAATGAAGACCACTACCTCTGCAGATTTACTTTCTTCAGCCTTCTTCCCAAAGCATACTTTCAGTTTTTGTTCTAAGTCTGCTCTGTTGTCATCCAAAAACCTAGAATGCAGTAAATAAACCGCAAAATCATCATTTTTCAAGTCTCTGAACAAAGTTTGGGCTTTTTCTACAGTGTTACAGATTACAATGGATTTCTCGGTTTTTGAAGAATTAATTGTGTTAATAACTTCATCTCGATTTAGTTTTGTTTTGAGTTGTGGAAAGACTTCGACTTCTCTACTTTTTCGGGTTTGAATTTCATTTTCATTCTCAACGATGACCTTCTCAACTTCCATTCCATGTGATATTATTGTCTTCTCTATTCGGTCAATGACAACTCTGGGCATTGTGGCAGACATGACTGCTATAGGTAATTTCATCTGTGAAGATTGTTGCACCAAGGCCATAGTTGCTTGGAGTCCTCTCTCTGGATGAAACGTATGAATTTCGTCAAAGGCTAAGAACGCAGATGAAACTGCGCCTGCGTGAATGTTACCAAACTTTAATGGCATGCTTAGCGGTGTTGACACATAAGCACCTACGGTCTGATCGATTGTTGTTGCTACAATATCTTCTTCAAAGAGCGAACTTTCCGCGCGCTTACCATGATGAGCTACGATCCTCATAGATTGAGAATACTCTTTAGCTCGTTCGGCAATGCTGTCAACCAATGTTCGCGTAGGAAGCGAGTATATTAACTGCGTGGGAAGGAAATCCTTTCTGAATTTGATGAATGGAATTATTATTGCTTCGCTCTTGCCGGAGCCAGTGGGGGCTAACACTATCACAGACTTACCTTTCTCTAACGCTTCCATAGTTTGAGTCTGGAAGTCATATGGGTCGAATTTTGCAGCCTCTGCAAACATTTTCTTAATTTCGGTCACACTTCATTTCTCCTTCTCTTGCTCTTTCATGTCGTTTCTTGGAACGAATTTTGTTACTCCGAATCCTCCTGTTTTGTGTCCTCCTATGTTGGCGTATTCTGCGTATTTTGCGAGCATACACGTTATCTTATTCCATTCACTTTCCAAATCCTTCAACTCATACGTAACCCAGCCCACGAATCCTGTTGCCTTCTTCCGCCTCATAACCGCCAGCCTGGTCCACAGCTCATACTCGCTCACACCCACATTCTTAGTCAACCAATCTTTATAGGCAACATACTCCTCCTTGCCAAACCGCCTATAATCACTAAACAAGTTCCAAACACGCATCAAACCACAAAAAACCTTCACAGCATCAGGAAACATCCAATGAAAACCACTACCCAAACTAGCAAAATACGTAGGCGACCTAAACGAAAGCCTAAAAGCATCACAAGGCTGAGCCTCCTTCTCCAAATCACCATAACTCTTACAACTCACACTCAAAGAAGCAATACGAAAAGTCGTATCGAAGATTAGCGCGCTATTCTGCTTCTGAAAAAAACTAAGCAGATACGTCGCATACTCATCCTTCAAAAACCTAAACCCAACACGACAAGGAAACAAAGGATCCAAAACAAAACCCTTCTCACTTCGCCCTCTGCTCCTAAACCGCAAAGGCGTCACACTATACGGCTTGGCAGTATTCAACTCATGCAACAAACCAGACGCACTAGGATCAACATGCCTCACAAAATGCAACAACAAACCCCGAGCCACATGACCAGTAAAAAAAGGCAAAACAACCTCCCGTTCACCATACATCTCTAAACCGATTTCAACAGGCAATACCACTCAACTCCCCCAAAATGGGATTCAATGGGCATAGCAACAAAATATCAATAATCGGATATACGACTTTAAAGCTCTTTCCTAAATTCCATTAAACCCGCATATGCAGATCTGCGCGTGCTGTGTTGAGTTATTAATAGAGCCTTTGGCAGAGGCGGATTCAACGTTTGGGCACGCGACACCTGCTCAAGGTCCTTAATACTATACGTCGCAATTTGAACCCAACCCTAAACTTCCACGCTTCACTGACGCACTTTTTGGAAGGAATTTCAGCCAAACGAACCTACTTCCCTAGGAATTTCTGCAATGAAACACGTCACGTAGATAATGTGTAGCTTTCATCTGTTGTGCAGAAAAAAAATATATTTTTTTTCACCGAAGCGAAACGAGGTGTAGCAGACTCTGTCCACCAAACGGAGCCTGCAACAACTTCAGACAGCCTCCCAAATCTACGATTCACTATGTTGAAGACCGCATTTCCCAACATTAATGCTGCTAATGAGAACGCCTAGCATGACGATGAAGGAAACGAAACATTGCAAGAATGAGACTTCAAGTTCTTACCTTTTCTGATGAGAATAGGATGGTTTGACAATGGCAAGAAGATGTGCGCGCGCGAAAACTCGACAACCTTCTTCCTTTTTAGCATGATTTATAAACCAGCCACTCAGAATAACGGAGTGTGATTTTGATGTCAACAGATCAAAAAATGCTTGACGAATTGAAGAAGATACGAGAACTGCTAGAGCCTAAACCTGCTCCGCCAGCGCCACCACCTCCAAAAGGCTTGTGGAAAGAATTCATGGACTTCCTCTCCAAATACAAAGTCATGGGCTTGGCTGTGGCTTTCATCATGGGTGTCTACTTAGGCGCACTGGTTCAAGCGCTTGTCAAAGACTTCATAATGCCCCTTATAGGCATCGCATTATCAGGTGCAGGAATCGGGAATCTATCAACGCTCAAGTTCGGAATCCCCCCAACGACTTTTGATGCCGCAGGAAACCCACCTGCAGGCTACACTGGACAATTATTCGGTGTTGGAGACTTCTTAGTAGCATTGATAACTTTCATAATCGTTGCCTTCGTAATCTTCCTAATCGTAAAGATCACCAAGAAATGGGGCATAGAATAGAACACCCTTTCCTCGTTGGTTTGGCTGGTTAGCTCGTCTGGTTCGTTGGTTAGCTGGTTCGGTTGGATCGTAGCTGGTTGATTTGGTTAGTTCGCTGGGCTGTTTGACTGAGCAGCTTGTTAGCTAACTGGCTCGGTGTGTGCTGTTCTCTAAAGCCTCACCTCACACGCAACTTTTAAGTGATGAGAATGAAATGCGGTACACAAAGCTCAGGGAGGTGAATACTATGGGTGACGAGAAAAAGAAAGAGAAAGGCAAAGCTGAGGAGGTAGCTGAGAAATCTGGTGAGGTTGTCGGTAAAGGCGTTAGAAAAGGCTTCGGAATAGCCAAAGGCATAGGAAAAGGACTAGTGAAAGGCGTCAAAGAAGAAGAGGAGAAAAAGAAGGAGAAAGAGAAAGAGTGAATGTAATAATCTCTCGGTTTACCAATCATTTCGTCTTTTTTCTCATTGTTCCCCGTTCCTGCGCTAGAAACCAAAAAACACTTAACGGATAAGAAATCAATCCCAGATGAACTGGGTTGGATAGAAATTCTATCGCCAAACCCAAACTTTTTTGTTTACAGCCTCTTATATTTATAAGAAAAATACGACATAGTTGAAAATAACAAGCTTTTTTGGGGGTGAATAAGATGTCTGAGGAAAAGATTGAAAGTGTCATACGTGGTTGGCGTGCGGCGATTGAGAAAGCAGATGTAGAAAAGGCGCTTTCATTTGTTGCAGAAGACGCAGTCTGGATCAATAATGAGGGCACATTCAAGGGTAAGGAGGGGTGGAAACGCTACTTAAAATGGATGGCAAAGGTTAGTAGAGATTTAAAGTTTAAGGACGCAGGAATCGGGATCATGACGAAGGGAAACAAGGCTGTTAGCCAGTTTACTTTTGAGGCAAAAACCCTGGATGGTATGAAATATGAAGTGCCGGGTATATGCACATACGAATTCAAGAATGAAAAAATCCAGCAACATTGGTCGATTTCAGACAGGTTGTCAGCCGCTAAACAAGCAGCTAAAGGATCAGTTGCCAAAAGAGTGGTAAGCGCCGTCGTGAACCGTTCGGAGAAAGGATTGCATTAACACAGACATATATTCAAAGAAAGTTTCGGTTTGGGATAGAAATTTCTATGCCCATTCCTGATTCGTTTGCGCTGAAGAAAAGAGGCTGAGGTTCAACGCATTAGATGGCTTGCGATACGCTTGTGGCTACTTGATTTATGCCTTATGAACCTAGGGTTAGCTAATGGACTTAGCCAAGTAGAAATACCCTAGGGACGCAAGCAGTAGGATTTCAGCCAAGACTCGTGTAAGAATCAGGGTTGAAAGAGACTTGAAGAACGTCCGAAGCGGCATGAAAAAAGGGTAATCGATCAGGCTTGATTAGTGCTTGCCTGTGGTTCACTTTCGCCTTCTAACTAGGTAGGTAAGATTCGTGACTAAAGACAAGCCGACAAGTACGCCTTCCACAAAATCTGTAATTGAGAAGCCTGCATATTCAAAGTGCAAAAATCGTCCAATCAGAATCCCCACAGCCATAGACAACATGCCTATTGACAAAATAGTCTCATCTTTAAGCTGCATTCTCTTCACCTCACCTACAAGCATGCACTGCTGTTAGCATCCAACTGAAAATAAGTTTTGTTGCACATAGAATTTCTAATGAGAACAGCGGACTCAACCCCTTTAATGTAGATTTTCTCCTCTAATGAACTTATGATGCTCTTCACTTCCTTGAACAGATTTCCATAGACCTCTTCAGCAATTTTGACGGCATACTCTCTTTTCCACACTCTTCCTGAGTTTTGGTCTGAACATAATACGTGATGCCAGCACCGATTGCCACGTCGACAAGAGTGTTCAGAACCCCCGATTGATGAATCCAACCAAGAATCAATGCTAGAGCAGTAACAACCGAACCTATGAGATAACCTAGATTTTCACGAATGTCTGTAATGATGATTTCTCGACTATTCTGATTAGTTCTTTGGTTCAGCTATAACTTTTCCGCATTTCTCACATTTTGAGGTTTCTAATGGTTCACACGTGGGAATCATAACCTTAACCTTAGGCTCTGGAGAGAGTTTCCTTAAAGAAGACTGTGAATGAGGCTTATTTCGTTCTCTTCGTTTATGCTAGGTATTCAGCATTGTTTCTCTTTTTTCAGTCTCTGATACAATTCTATACCTAATCCAGTAATTGCACATAGGATTCCAAGAATAGTCATTAGATAAGTTGCATATTCTACTGCTTGCATGAAATCTGCTTCACCAATTATTAGAAATCTTGAGGAAACGGCTAACAAAAGAACATGCCATGATGCAAACGTGACAGTTGAGAGTGCAGAGCCAAAGCCAATGAGAACGCCATTCAATAGCTTTCCCATTTAACATCCTCTATATACCTCATTCCAACTTGAATTATTAATATTTAAGCACACATACCTTATCCTTTCTGCCTTCGGCAGAGATTAGTGGCGCCCTGGCGGGCGCAAATGCTTGTTTATGCTTGGTATTCGTATTCAATGAAATAGTATTAAATAACCGATAATAATTGGAATCACTGTCCATAGAATTCCAAAAACCAACAAATTGCTTGCCATTTCTTCATCATCCTCTTTCACACCAACGTAAGCTACTATCCCACCGAGGATTCCAAAAAAGAATGGAACAAGCCACCACAATGCACTTGGTTCTGCATATACTGGTTCCTCTCGGATTTCTCTCGTTGTTTCAAGTTGAGCCTTGACTTGAGGTTTCAAATTCTCTATATTCTTCTCCAGAGTTTTAACTGCAGTTTTATAAGATTCTTCACTGATTTCACCCTTAGAGAAAAGTATTGTTAATCTTGCAATCCTCTCTTTCAACTCTGTAATTTTTTCCTCTCTTTCTTTTTCTTCTTTTTGTCTCAAGATCTCCGTTTGCTGTCTTAACCTTTCTTTTTCTTCCCGTTTCAACCTTCCGCTTTCTGGGTGCATGTAAAGATGTAAAATCGCCTCATCTCTTGTTTTTCCTTCTTTCGTCAAAGAATCAATATCGTAGTTCAAGACTGCCCTTGGATTAACGTATTTCTCCTCTTTGTATTTGGTCAAAAGTTTTTCATAAATCTCATCGACTTCGGAGGACATATACTTCCCAAGCTTGGTTGACTTAATATTTAAATGTCTTTAAGTTGCATTAATAATTTAAGCCCCCCCGAATTACTGATTCTTTCGTGCCTTCGGCAGAGATTAGTGGCGCCCTGGCGGGCGCATGTGTTTGTTTATGCTTGGTATTCGTATTAAATGAAGACATAAAGAAAAAAGAGAGTTGTTATGTGTCTAAGCTGTTTTAGAGGCTAGTTGTTGATAGTATTTCTTCCATTCATTGGAGAGGTATTCAAACCATTCGTAAACGTGTGGGTTGTTGAACTGTTTTCTTAAGCCTTCAGCCAGCGGCTTCATTTTTTCCCAGAACCATTCTACAGCGAAGAGGTCATTGACAAGAGCTATATCTGCGAGTTTTCTCTTCGTGAGAACACCTATTCCTTCAAAGAACATGCACATCGTAAATAACTCCGTCTGGACTGGTCCTTCAGCAAAGACGTGACCGTATTTCTTAACGAAATCATCATAATCCTTGTAGTCTGTAGAGAGCATTTTGAGTGCTGCTTCAGAGTACTCTTTTGAGCTGAAGGCAAGGTGCATCCTCATGAGAAGGTCTGATTGTCTGGTTTTAACCAAGTTTCTCAGTTGAAGGACAGTGAAGACAACACCTATTATGACACCGATAGCTGCAGCTATTCCTGAAACTGCATTTATTATCGATACATCTACCATTTTCTCACCTAAAAGAGAAGATTAAATGAGGTGGACTTAAAAGCTCTAGTACCCTTTTTTGATTCTAATCAGTTTTTTAGGCTCCGCTATAATCTTTCCACATTTCTCACATTTTGATGTTTCTAATGGTTCATATATAGGAATCATAACCTTAACCTTAGGCTCTATCTCTTTTTGAGAAGGCTTAATAATGCAAACTAGCATATGCGATGACTATGACCACCAAAAATCCAATACGTGCAAGTGCTCTTGCCGTAGCAGCAGTGGTAATAGGGTTATCTGCTCTTTTGATGGTTGATGGTATCCTTAGTTACATGGGAAACGAACTATTCTCTCTTCCGGTCGTTAAACTGTTGATAGGCTTCATCTTGATAGTGCTTGGAGCTTCCTATCTCGAAAGAACTCAGAAGTAGGACCTTAGGCTCTGGAGAAGGTTAATCAATGAAAATCTTATTGACTGAAACTCTATTCCACTTGCCACAGTTAAAACATTTCATTCTAAGTCTTGTTCTCATCTCAGATGAGTTCTTCTCCACTTAAAAAACTTCAAATCAAGAGTTTTCTGGTCCTCAGTTCCCATCTCTTTAAAGTCTCTGAAGAATCTGGGAAATTCCATTTTTGACGAGTTTTGGTCCGCACTTAATTTTCTTCTTCACTAAGAAGCCAATCAGAATATCATGAATCATTTTTGGCTCTATTTCGTCACCTAATTGAATTGGCAGTTCTTCTTCATTCTTATATAGCAAATGAAGATAGTAGATTCCCGAATTAGGGTCACGGTCAATTTGGATGTTGACTCTGCAAATTCTAATCTGTGCCATGTGAACAATTATCCCATGTTGAGCGTCTTAACGTTTGTTGTGCAATTCATCACAGACTACAGCTAAAGAAACCTATTCTCTTTTAACTATTACTTTACCACATTTTTCACATTTTATAGGTTCGTTTCCAATTGCTGAATATGGAATTAGATTAAGAGTCCCACACCTACTACAAGTGACTTAAATAATCTTCAAATCCTTAGCCAAGCAAACAACTTCCATTTCTGTTCCAATGATCACAACTAGAGCATTTTATCCTAAGCCGTGTCTTCATGGGATATTTTCAACCTAAGTTTCATTGGAATGGGATTTCTTTGTATTCCATCTGATTCGGCTTTAGTGCTTTCCTTTGGGGCTGATATCCGCAAAGCCGCATCACCACCTTTCTTTTTGACACGTCCACGTATTTTGCCCATCAGGCTAAAACTGTTGCCAATTTTAATAAGTTTTGGTTTAATCAAATTGTTCAAGTTCAAAGGAAGGGTTGGCTTAAACCAATGAAGTGCGGTCAGTGCGGTTCTGTTTTACTACATTGTCACTGTTTGAAGTGGTAGTCTTCTTTGTTGTAGGTTTTTACATGACCTCTCGGACAGTTATGACGATTGTTAATTAGCTCTGATGTAGCAAAGCTTATTTCATCCATTACTATGCTGGAAGCAAATTCTACACCACAAGTTTTGCATTTGAGATAAAGCATAGGCATTATTTCTCACCTCCGTCAACATTGATGCACTATTTTCATCCAACTTGCATTAATAATTTAAGGAGAAACTTCTATTTGAGCGCTCACTTTTGGTTATCTCAGAAAAACAAGTTTCTGTAGATTACAATTTCTGGGACTTGAGAAATGAAAAGGAACAAGTCACCGCCCAAAAGAAGCAAAACTAGGTCAATCTGGAATCTTACTTTAGGGACACGAAACCTAAGTTTTGAGGTAAAACGATTCCTTTTCAAATGTAACAAGAATATTAATGGTGCAACCAGAAGCGCTAGCGATGAGTGATGAAGAGGGAAAGGTAAGTTGAATTTTTCCTGCAAAAACGACCTACGTATCGTCCAACTCTCAATAAATGGAAGTGCTTTGGAGACATATAGAAACACAAAAGCAATCAACACTCCTCCGTAGAAATTAGCAAGTTGATAGTTGCTTCTTTTTCCGAAAAATGCACAAAAGATGAGCATCAAAATGAAGAAAAATCCATAAAATGAAATCTTAAGAGAGTTCTCTGCATCTCTGATTAGATACACTACTAGGTAAAGCAAAACAAGGGAAAAATTGAGAAACTCTGTTTTCTTCATCTTCTTGTCCAACTAACATCATTCAATGGAAGGTGATATAAGAATTGCGCACATTTGCACTGTTAGCGTAGCGATTTTTCATTGGAAATGACTGGTTGTAACATTGACCTATCGTTTCTGATATATCGCAGATGTCGGCGAACAGTCGATGACCGTCACCGAACGATGGTTTAAACACATGGGAGAAAGAGGTGATAAAAAATGGCAGTCAAAGAGAAGAAACAAAACAAACCACTAGAGGCAGGCTCTTATGAGCTCTCACAGGTTAAAACTGTACCTATCGACATACCGTACGACGAGATTGTAACAGCAGTCAAGAAAGGCAAAGCCTACGTATTAGAACCTGAACTAACCAAAGCCGTTGTGATGAGAGGAGCTAAAAAACTAGAGAAGAAGTTCGAAGTTAAGGTTAGAGTGGAGAAGGTTGTAGGCACAGAACAGTTTGTGATGTTGCCTGAGTGATAGCTGTAAACAGCCTTAACCTCCCTCTTTTTTTATCGTTTAGAAAGTTATTAATTTATAGTAAAAACCACATCTTAATAATTTAATATAGCAGAATAAAAAGTATAATTTATGCTTATCTGTTGAATCATATTTTAAACTTCACCCAAAGGAGACTATTGAACAGAAAATAATAAGTATGATTCATGTAAGGTCGGTAATCCCCCATGAAAACAAGGCTCAGAATAAAATGCCCTAACTGCGGTCACTGGAATACTGTTAAAGTTAACAAGCTCCTAATTCAACAATCTTCTCCAGAGCTTAGGGTTAAGGTTATGATTCCCATGTGTGAACCATTAGAAACATCAAAATGCGAGAAGTGTGGTAAGATTATAGCAGAACCAAAAACACTGACAAAAACCATTTGAGAAGTAGCGTCAAGACTTACACTGGCGAACTCTATGTGTTTGCTCTAATGCTTTCTAGCCATCTGTTGAATGCTTCCGCAAACTGACCCATGGATTTCATGCGTTCTTTCCATTGAGCCTCAGAGGGCTTTTTTAGGTTGTCTGCTCTTTCTGTGAGCATCTTTGTGGGTTTGACTGCAATGATGGTGTCACTCTTTCCATCCCACTCAGAAATAGGCAGCTTGGAACCTAATCTCTTGTCCCATGTAGCATCTACAATCATCCATCTATCTTGCTCCTTGTTGTAGACTTCAAGATAGATATGCCCTTGACGGTCCTCAT
>Ga0315308_1000400_pt1 | contig 24139 bp, 23 predicted proteins | sample TDP3_MG_FD_203078 | JGI IMG/M metagenome (GOLD analysis project Ga0315308, IMG submission 203078) | Freshwater sediment microbial communities from Lake Towuti, South Sulawesi, Indonesia - TDP3 | ecosystem: Environmental > Aquatic > Freshwater > Lake > Sediment | place: Indonesia: South Sulawesi... | reverse complement strand
ACCAATATCGGTAAAGAGGCGTTCTTAGAACCACTAACCTTCACCGTTCCAGAAAGTTTCTTTCCTCCGGTGACGACAATTTTTTCCAATTCTTCCTCCTATATGTGAATCAGCCTGTGCTCAATAGGGGAAACTCTTCGTTTCTCCTGATTGCGTTCGCTTCGCTCACTGTCACCCCTTCAGCACAAGGTTTCACTATCTTGAATCAGCTCCGAAGGAGTCCGATGGCTCCATCGGAATTCGGAGTCCTATCGGACCTGTGCTCCCCTCACCCCAACCCTCTCCCCTTTGGGGAGAGGATGATGGTGAGGGGAAATCTCACTCCGGGGCGCTCACCATCTCGCGCCCGTCGCTAATCCGTCCCCCCGATAGACATCGGGGGAACAGCGACCCCCTTCTACAAAAGTTGCCCATCTACATCTAAAATCTTAATTTCTGAGCAATAACTACCCTATCCAGTCCAGAATAATCTTTAACCAATTCCGGCACAGAGAACTGTTTCTCTCTTCTCATAAGGCTCATTACCGATTCCCCTTGACCATCGCCAACTTCCATAATCAAATATCCGCCTCCAAGTAAATATCTTGGGACTTCTGGAATTATGTGCCGATAAAAGTCGAGCCCGTCCTCTCCGCCGTCTAATGCTGAAAGAGGTTCTTTCTTCACCTCAGGCTGAAGCCAAGGTAACTCTGTCGACTTCACATAAGGGGGGTTACTCACTATAAAGTCAAAAATTATATTCTCCTTAACCTTTTCCAGGGGACTAAATAAGTCCCCAAAAAGCATTTCCACTTTTCCTTCCACATTATGAAACCTCGCATTTATCCGGGCGACCTGCATAGCAGCTTTACTTATGTCGCTGGCATAGACCTTACAGAATTCGATATTCTTAGCAAGGCTTATCGCTATGTTCCCACTCCCTGTGCAAAGATCTAGAATAGTTATAAAATTATCCTTTCCACGACCAGAACTTCTCAGGTTAATGATGTTCCTTGCCTTCTCTATTACTTTTTCCACAAGAATTTCCGTCTCTGGTCTTGGAATTAAAACATCTTTATTCAAAAAAAACCTAAATCCCAAAAATTCCTTGTGGCCAACAATAAACGCTACAGGTTCCCTCTTGAGTCTTCTTTCGATCAACTTCTCATAGGTCGACAATTCCTTACGGTCTAATTCATAGTCCGGGTTCAAATATATCTCAGCCCTCTCTATTTTCAACACATGGGCCAATAGAATATCGGCATCTATGCGTGCTTCTGGTATCCTCCTTTTCCTGAGTTTTCTTGTGGCCTCATATAGAACCTCAGAAACTCTATTCTCTGCCATTATCGGTTATCCTCAACTTTTTCTTATTTGAGTTTTCTTTCCTCGAGGGCTTCCTTCAAATTTTTAATTATTCGATTTATGTTACCACCCATAATATCGTTAAGATTATGCCAGGATATACCTATTCTATGGTCGGTTACTCTGTCCTGGGGAAAATTGTAAGTCCTTATCTTTTCACTTCGCTCACCAGTACCCACCTGCTGCTTTCTTCTAGCCGCCAGTGCGGCAGTCTCTTCTCGTTGAATCTTTGCCAATAGCCTGGCGCGCAATACCTTCATTGCCTTCTCTCTATTTTTTAACTGCGATCTCTCGTCCTGACATTGAGCTACAAGTCCTGTAGGAATATGGGTAATTCTCACTGCTGAATAGGTAGTATTTACGCTCTGCCCTCCTTTGCCAGACGAACAGAAGGTATCTATTCTCAAATCTTCAGGCGCTATTTCCACTTCCAGTTCTCTCGCCTCTGGCATTACTGCAACCGTTACTGTTGATGTATGAATCCTACCACCGGCTTCTGTCAATGGCACCCGCTGAACCCTATGTACACCTCCCTCGTACTGAAAGTCGCTGTATGCACCCTTTCCTTCTACACCAAAAACTATTTCTTTAAATCCACCCAATTCTGCAGGATGGGACTCCAGGATTTCTACCTTAAAGCCTTTCTTCTGACCAAATCTACTATACATACGGAATAGGTCACCAACAAATAGAGCTGCCTCCTTTCCGCCTGTTCCAGCGCGAATCTCAATGATAGTGTTCTTGTCTTCGACGCTTCTTGGAGCAGCAAGTAATAGCCTCAACTCCTTTTCCACCTGTTCTCTTTTTTCAGTAAGGCCTTCCAGCTCCCTTTTCGCCAGTCTCACAAGTTCCTGATCATCGCTCATCAGGACTTCTTGAGTAGAAGAAATCTTTTTTTCAATATTCTTAAATTCCCTGTATTTGTTCACAATCGGTTGTTTCTCAGCCAATTCCTTCGCATATTTCTGAAAGGTTTCCTTGTCAGAAATGACTTTGGGGTCGCTGAGCAGTCTTTCCAGCTCCTCATAGCGCGCTTCCATAATCTGCAATTTCTTTGTCACTTTAAACCCCCGTGGTTAGTATATTAAGAATCCCACCATTCCACAAAGAAGTATTAGTAGTATGGGATGGACTTTCAGAAAAAACACTGCAAGAAAGACCAACACTGTAGTCAGGCCACCCCTCCAGCCAACAATCATCCCTCCTCTTGCCAAATTGACCAGAGCTGCAGCAATTAGACCAATTACTGCAGGTTGAATCCCCCTGAAAATTGCACTTATCGTCGCATTCGTTCTATAACCATAGAAGAAGCTAGCCAAGAAAAAGATGACCAGGAAGGCCGGCAAAACTACCCCAGTAGTAGCCAATAGCGCTCCCCAGAATCCCCCAAGTTTGTATCCAATAAATGTGGCCGAATTTACGGCGATAGGACCTGGCGTCAACTCAGCAACAGCAAGAATATCCATGAACTCTTTTGCTGTCACCCAGTTTCTCATATCGATAATCTCTTTCTGAACCAAAGGTATTGCAGCGTAACCGCCGCCAAACATAAATAGACCAATTTTTAGGAAAGTAAAGAAAAGCTTAAGGTATAGCATTAAATTCCCCTCTTTCAGCTTCCAGGACTTCTTGCAGGGCTACCAGAGCGACCTCAATCTGTCCATCTGAAGGCTCCCTTGTCGTGAGCCTCTGCAACCAAAGATTGGGAGCTATTAAGAATTTGACCAGTTTCTTTGTTCCATATCTTCCAGCCATCTTAACTCCTTCATAAGCAACTCCAACAATTAGAGGTAAGAGAACCAATCTCAAGAAAAGTTTCCCAACTATTGTGGGAGGCCGGAAAAGAGAAAATACAAGAATCGCCAGAACCATCACCGCTAATAGGAAACTTGTGCCGCAGCGAGGATGTAGGATAGTATGCGCTCGCGCGTTTTTCACATTCAATTCACTACCGGCCTCATAGGTATAAGCGACCTTGTGCTCAGCACCATGATATTCGAATAGCCTTTGAATATCCTTCAGAGAGGAAACCCCCAAAACATAGAGAATAAAAACCAATATTCTGACCGAACCATCCATTAGGTTGAAGAGAAAAGGAATCTCAAACATTGAGACCTCACGACGCAAGTATTCTGTTATCCCCAGAGGCAAAATGAAAAAAAGAAAAAATCCAAGCGCTAAGGAAAAAAGGACTGTCCAAACCATTGTCCAGCGGTTCAAATCAGATTTTTCGTAGCCCCCTTCAGTTTCTTTTCGAGTGGTCTCCTTGGAGAAAACATCTGCAGAATATGTCAGGCTCTTTATGCCAATTGTCAATGTCTCCAATAGCACAAATATCCCTCTGATTAGAGGGAACCTGAAAAAAAATAACTTTTCAGCCCACCTCTTTTTCTCTTCTTTCTTCACAGCAATTTCTCCATCTTTTAAGCGCAGAGCAATAGCATAGTAGTGGGGAGAGCTCATCATCACGCCCTCAATCACTGCCTGACCGCCGATGTTCATCTTGCTCCTCGCTATTTCTTGAAACCCCATCAAAAAAGATACCCCGTCTTCCGGGGTTACTATCCACCGGGCAGGATTGGAATTTCACTTTCCTGCCAGGTATAATATATCTGGCTATTCTGATTTTCCCTTTCCTTTTGCCCTGGCTTTGGTGACCTTTCTGACCTTCGTTTTCCTCCGCACAGTCTTCCCAGCCGTCTTCGTATATCGCTGCTTGAACCTCTCTACACGACCTGCTGTATCCACCAATTTCTGCCTTCCCGTAAAAAAGGGATGGCAGGCAGAACAGATCTCAACACGAATGTTCTTCACCGTTGAACGAGTATGTATCACATTCCCGCAGCCACAAGTAACTGTTGTCTCAAAATATTTGGGATGTATTCCCTCTTTCATCTCGGGTTCTCCTCTCCTCTTACGATGTCACGAGAGCCAAGTCTTTCCAAAGGCTCCCCATATTTTTCTTAAGCGTAAAAACCTTATAGCGACGCACAGATTCAGAATGGAAACCATACCGACCTCATCCCTTATGGAAAAAAGTGGATTCTTCTTTGTGAACTACCTTCTCTTCTTCTTGTGGCGCATCTTTCTCAAAAACTTCTTCCGCTTGTGAGTGCGAATCTTCTGCAACTTGCGCCTTCTTCCTTTTGGCATTCCATGCCTCCTGTGAATCTGCTCCGAAGGAGTCCGATGCCTCCGTCGGAGTTCGGAGTCCTGTCGGACCTGTGCTTCCAGATATACATCGGGACGCTCACTTTGTTCGCTGTCACCCCTTCCACAGTGGTTTTATTATTTATGTGAATCTGCTCCGAAGGAGTCCGATGCCTCCGTCGGAGTCCTGTCGGACCTGTGCTTCCAGATATACATCGGGACGCTCACTTTGTTCGCTGTCACCCCTTCCACAGTGGTTTTATTATTTATGTGAATCTGCTCCGAAGGAGTCCGATGCCTCCGTCGGAGTTCGGAGTCCTGTCGGACCTGTGCTTCCCGATATATATCGGGGTGCTCGCTTCGCTCGCTGTCATCCCTTCCCCAATGGGAAGAGGGTTATAAAGTTGCCCTATTTCGGCGAATTAGCCTCTGCTTGCCTTATTCTTCTAAACTTTCTATTTCCTACTTGTACAATATATTCCCTATCCAAAAGTAGGTCGAAATCAAAATTTTCTACCTTTTTCCTGTTTATCTTCACACCACCCTGTACAATTAACCTCTTTGCCTCATTTTTACTTGCGGCCAGGCCAGCCTTTACCAATAAATCGACAACCCATATCTTCCTCTCGGGAATCTTAATCTCCACTATCTCCTCAGGCAATTCCTTCTTAGCAAACACTTTGTCAAATTCTTCCTCGGCCTCTCTGGCTAGAGTCCTGCTATGATATTTCTGAACAACCATTCTTGCCAGTTTAATTTTTGCTTCCCGTGGATGTAATTTTCTGACCTCATCTAAATTTTCATCCGTCAGAAGCTCATAATATCTTAGCATTAATTCATCAGAAATGCTCATAATCTTTCCGAACATTTCTTGGGGAGTTTCGGTTATGCCAATGTAATTTCCATACGACTTACTCATCTTCTTAGTGCCGTCCGTGCCCTCCAATAGAGGCATAGTAATTATGACTTGAGGTTCCTGGTTGAAATCTCTTTGCAGTTGTCGACCCATTAACAGATTAAATTTCTGGTCAGTTCCTCCAATCTCTACATCTGCCTTGACCTGAATTGAATCATACGCTTGAAGCAGGGGATACATAAATTCGAGAACGCTTATGTCTATTTCTCGACTAAATCTTTCCTTAAAATCTGCTCTTGCCAGCATCTGGGCTACTGTGGAATGCGAAGAAAGCTCCAGAACACTGGAAAGACTCATCTTGTCAAACCATTTGCTATTAAAGACCACCTCTGACTTCTCTTTATCCAGAATTTTAAAGACTTGTTTTTGATAAGTCTTTGCATTGTCTCTTATTTCCTCACAGCTCAGCACCTTCCTGGCCTCAGACCTTTCTGAAGGGTCGCCAATCCTCGCAGTAAAATCACCTATTATGAAGACAATTCGATGTCCTAAATCCTGAAACTGTTTCAATTTTTGTAGCACTACCGTATGTCCTAAATGGATATCGGGAGCTGTTGGGTCGGCACCGAATTTTATTCTCAAGGGTTTATGCCTTTTCAGCTTTGCCTTTAGCTCTTCTATAGAAATAATCTCTATTATACCCTTTGTTATTACCTGTAAGTTCTTTACCATTCTATTTTTTCCACAAATTTTTCCATATTTATAACATAATTTCCCAAAATTATCAATAAAAAAATCAATAAAAAAGAACCCCGACTTAAAAAAGCCGGGGTTCTTGGTTATTTGGCAAATGTATCTTACAATTTCGTTACATTTACAGCTTTGGGACCCTTGTCTGAATCAACAATGTCAAATTCAACTCGTTCACCTTCGTGTAGCGTCTTAAACCCTTCTGACTGAATGGCCGAAAAATGTACAAACACATCGCCTGAACCGTCTTCTTTCTCAATGAAGCCATAACCTTTAGCTTCATTGAACCATTTTACTTTACCTCTCATTTCTACCTTCCTTTCTTTCTAATCTTACTTTTCACCCTCACACCCTCTGTTCTTAGTAACACCTCCTTTTCTCTCTTTCCCAGAGAATAGCCGCCAAGAGTCGCGTCCTTCTTAATTACCCGATGGCAGGGAATTATGATAGGAAGAGGATTCTTAGCTAAGGCTCTACCTACAGCCCTTGCCGCAAGAGGATTTCCAACTCGACAAGCAACCCACTGATACGAGCGGGTTTGTCCGGCGGGAATTGTAGATGTGACCTTCCAGACTCTTCTCTCAAAGGGTGAACTGCTGCTCAACAACTTATCAATATCTTTTTTCTTTAGCTTCTTGCCGATATTGATTACAACCTCTGGTAAATGTTATACTAGTTTTTCCAAAAAGTCAAGCACTTTCTTACTATTTACAAAAAGGACTGATAGATGGCTCCTGAACGACAATTTGAAATAATTCTTATCAAACACCCAAAATCTTGATGAAAGCCTCAACGATTAATGGGTCAAATTGATTACCAGCATTTCTTTCCAATTCCCTCAGGGCTTCCCTTGAAGGCAAACATTGACGATAAGGACATTCGGATGTGAGGGAATCGTACGCTTCAGCCACTGAGATTATCCGCGCCCCTAAGGGGATTTCTTCCTCCGATAAACCGTCCGGGTATCCCTGACCGTCGTATCTCTCATGGTGGTGCCGAATCAGAGGTCCAGTCGCTTTTAGAAATTCTACCTGGCGAACAATCTCTTCTCCGAGAAGGACATGGTTCCTCACCATGAATGATTCTTTCTCATTCAACTTTCCCAGTTTCCCCAAAATGGCACTTCCCACGCCAATCTTGCCAATGTCGTGGAGCAGGGCGGATAACTCTATATTTCTTCTTTCTCTGGTGGAAAGGCCAAGCCGTTCAGCAATCAATAGTGAATACTCGGCGACTCTGGCAGAGTGCCCCTTACCATAGGTATCTATGATCTCTATGGCTTCAAGAAAACTCCTTATGAGAAGAACGTAGTCTTTGTAAACCAAACCAGAAAACTCGCCTCCTTCTCTCAACTCAGACCTACCCTGGGCTTCTTTTCTTCTGCGGCCTATGGTCTGAAAAAGGCCCGTCTATTGCCAGGCGGCAGTATAGAGTAGTTAGCCTCCGGGCCCGGGGGAGTGCTGGAGACAGCGATAATATACTGGATGTTGCAAAATTCTCAGCGACTGATTGTTGATTCTCGGGATTTGCGGTCTATTTCCTTGGAGGATTCGTTTTTTTAAAAATATCAAATTCCTTATATAGTGTCAAGTAAATTTGAACGATTTCACCTGAGTATAGGAGGAGTCAGATTATTGGGGAGAGGTATCTATGGGGAGAGCTCTTCAAGGATAACCTGTTTATCAGTCTGTCTGGCCAGCTCTTCAAGAACTTCCTTAAACTCCCGATATTCTTCTACGGAAACGGAAGTCTTCTTATCTATCAACCTTTCTTCGAAGCTGATCGACCCATCAGAAAAGTCATGCTGATAGACATAGGTGAACCAGGGCGTATCCTTGAAAATAGGAGGAGGCAGAAATTTCACAATTAGGTGCCTGGGGAGTACTACTCTAACTTTCGTTATTTTCTCGGAAAGTACCTGAAAATCTAATGGGAAGTTCCGCTTTTCCTTCGACACAGAAGAGGCTGTTATACTGCCAAACTTTGGAAGGAGCCTATTGTTTCCAGCTTTAGTCAAAAATTTGGGACCTTTAAATTCCATCCTAATCTCCACAGGTTGGTTTAGGTCTTCAATATTGCTTATTCTATAATCTACAATTTCTCCACCGGGCGTGATTGCGCTTATCTTCTCTTTAAGCTCTTCCTCAACCAGAACCGGCTTTGTATACTTGAGCCATGACCTTTGACCCTGATCGTAAATTCCAAAAGTCTTAATTTCTCGAGTTCCAGAAATAGTCTCATCATTGTGAATCTTGATTTCCATTGTCTTTAAAGCCCGGTTACACTCTGAAGACAAAAGCGGAGTCTTCTCAATCTTGCCGCCGCTTTCGTAGAACACCAGGACTTTTCTATCCTGATCTGATGAGGGCAGGTCTCCGAAGGAAGCAGTCTCTGCAGTAGGGTCTAGAAACACTAACTTTCCATTAACTTCCGCCGCCACTATAGCATGGTTGAAAGTCAGTGTTGGAAAGTCTTCATTGAGAGCCCAGCATCCTTTAGTACCAATCAAGACAGGATGAGTTTTAATCCCAGAATACCTTAGCATCGCTGCCAGAAGCATTGCCTGGTCCTTACAATCCCCGTACTTGTTCTTGAAAATCTCAATAGCAGAATGGGGCTCAAACCCTGCCTGACCGTATTCTACAGCCACATACCTAACCTTTGAAGTAACCCAGTGGTAGATTGCCTTAGCTTTCTCTTCTTCGCCCTTCTTGCCCCTGGTTAGTTCTTTAACTTTTTTCTCTATATCACCATCTGTCTGCACCTTATCTTTCGCGAGATTCCACCACCAATGGTAGATATTCCCCCAGCTGTTGAAGGAAGAAAGAGAAAGGCTGGGGACAATCTCTTGCCAAGGAGGCATTGACGGCTCTACAATTATTTCCGGCGCATTCTTGAACTCCCAGATGTAAATTCTCTTGTTGTTTGCTTCTTTCACTTCCGGATGGAAATCCACATTGTAATTTGTATATCCGGGATTATAAGCCCTAAAATTGAATTGGTAGTCTGATGGAACTACTACGGTAAGTCTCTGATTAAGATAAGGCTCATATCCCTGAACACCATAGTGGTGTGAGAATTCCTTCTTATCAATTAATTTATTGATATACCACTTTGCTTTATATTCCACAATTGAGCCTTCGGCAACCTCGGGCATTGAGATAATCTTAACTCGCGCATTGCTGTACAGGGGATAATTCAAATATCGAGAGACATCTCGAATATGTTTTTCGCCAACAGGAACGATTGTGCCCTCTGGTTTTATTATTCTTGCATATTCAAGTTCCACTTTCTCGTATGTCGAATCATAATCCAGCTCTACCTCACCATAGTGTTTGCCCCGATCGTTTAATATCTTCACCAAAAAATGACTCTCATCTATGGCAGTGTAGTCAGGCAAAATCTCGAATCTATCGTCATCGAGAAGAATTATTGCTCCAGCATTGGGAAACTGTTCCTGCCCTGGAGCACTTCTGATTATGTCTCGTATTAACTTATCTTGTATCTCTTCTACTCTCGAGATTCCTATTTGGGCATTAATTGTCGTAATGCGCTGAGAAGCAAGCGGCTTATAATTCTCTCCTGCAATCCTCCCATAAACCTTTACTGCCTGTTCGAACAGATTCTGCTTTTCACAGGTCTTTCCATAGAAATATAGAAACTCCTCATCATTAGATTCCTCAAATCTCTCAAAAATTGCCAGAGCGTCAGTATACTGTCCCTCCATAAAATATGCCAGCGCAAGGAGTTTTGCCACAACAAAATTATCTCTCTCATCTCGATAGGCTAGCGATAATTCCTTAATTGCCTCCGAATATTTTCCGTGCTGATAATAGAGTTTGCCCAAAAGAAAGCGGACCTGGGTCACATTGGAATCAGGGTCTTCCAAAGCTAACCTATATTCATTAACCGCTTCCTGGAAAAAACGCTCGCTCTCGCCAGCATACTCGTTTGCTAGCTCAAGGTGGGTCTTGGCCATAACCGGCGAGGCTATAGAAAAAATAAATAGAGATAAGAATACGATTGATAGGAACTTCTTCATCAAAAATTTATATCCCGGCAACTTGGAGCTTTTGATATAAGACATCTCTATTTCATCTCTTTTAGCATAGCTATTTCTTCACAATTTGGGAATTTTGGGCAATTGATACATTCGCTCCATATCTTGTGGGGTAACTCCTCCTTATCTATCTTTTTAAATCCCCTTTTCTCGAAATATTCGGGCTTGAATGTAAGGGCAAAAACTTTCTTTATTCCCAGCTCCTCTGTCTCCTTAAGACATTCCTCAATCAACTTTTTGCCAATTCCCTTTCCCGTGTGGCCTGGTTTGACCGCAAGAGATTTAATTTCTGCAAGGTCTTCCCAGGAAATATGTAAAGCACAACATCCCAGAATTTCTCCATTCTCGTCAAAAACCAGGAAATCTCTCAAGTTTTCATACAGTTCGTTTAGCGACCTTGCCAACATCTCTCCTCGGTCACCATAGAAATTTATTAACTTATGTAGTTCCTTGATGTCTGAAATTCTGGCTTTTCGAATCATCTGCACTCTTCTCCTTTCCTTAGCGCTTCTCTATTCAGCCTGATCAGGTCTTCTTTTCCTCCACTTAGAACTTTTCTTAAAGACTCCACAGTTGTTTCCAGAGAGACCACATTTGTTCTTTTTATGTATGCTCCCAAAATCACCATGTTCGCTACCTTACTGTCTCCAATCCCTTCTGCCAACTCCGTAGCTGGAATCTCCAAAACCTCCACACCATCAATCGTTACCTTTTTCTTTAACAAAGATGAATTCACCACTATAAGTCCACTTCTCTTGACGCTTGACGCAAACCTATCCAAAGAGTCCTCGTTCATTGCTAGAAGAGTAGAAGGATTTCTTACCACAGGGGAACCTATCTTTTCGTCAGAAATAATCACTGTGCAGTTGGCAGTTCCTCCGCGCATTTCTGCCCCATATGAAGGGAAGTAAGTTACATTGAGGCCTTGCTCCATTGCAGCATGGGCAAGAAGAGTACCAGCAAACATTATTCCCTGTCCACCAGAACCAGCCATAATTATCTCTTCCCTCACAAAGTTCCTCCGCTATCAGGTTTTATCTTTTATCACTCCCAGGGGAAATGTAGGTATCATCTTTTCTTCAATCCATCTTAATGCTTCCACGGGACTCACTTCCCATCCCGTGGGACACATAGATAGTACTTCAACCAAAGAGAATCCTTTGTTCCCTAATTGAGTTTGAAATGCCTTCTTAATTGCTCTTTTTGCCTTGATGGTATTCTTGGGACTATTGACAGCAACTCTCTCAATATAGACAGTGCCCTCCAGTTGTCCAAGCGCCTCTGAAATCTTGATTGGATACCCCGCAATCTTAGGGTCTCTCCCCAGAGGAGTGGTAGCGGTCTTTTGAGCAACAAGCGTCGTGGGAGCCATTTGACCGCCCGTCATCCCATAGACGCCGTTATTGATGAAGATGATAGTGATATTTTCTCCTCGATTCGCAGCATGGATAGTTTCTGCTGTCCCGATTGCAGCCAGATCTCCATCTCCCTGATAGGTAAAAACAATTCTATCCGAAAGAACTCTCTTAATTCCCGTAGCCACGGCCGGTGGCCTTCCATGTGCTGCCTCTGTAACATCAAAATTCCAGTAGTCGTAAACAAAAACGGCACATCCCACTGGCGCAACACCAATCGTTCTCTCTCTCACACCCAATTCATCAATAACTTCGGCAATTAGTCTGTGAACAATCCCGTGGCCACAGCCAGGGCAATAGAGATTTCTCTTTGGTGTTAGACTTTCTGGCCGTGAAAATAGTTTCTTCATCTCAGTATTTTCTCAATCTTATCCAAAATTACATCCACTTCAGGAATGCCACCGCCAGGCCTCCCATAGAAATATACTGGACACTTACCAGAGGCTCCCAATCGCACATCCTCAACCATCTGCCCCAGGCTCATCTCAACAACGAGAAATCCTTTTAGTCTATCCGCATTCTTCGCTATGACTTTCTCAGGAAAAGGCCAGAGCGTAATCGGCCTGACGAGCCCCACTCTCATTCCTCTTTGTCTTGCAGTCTCCATTGCTTCTTTACATATCCTTGCAGAGGTACCATAGCCAACCAGTACCAATTCCGCATCTTCCAGATTTTCTTTCTCCACTCTCACTTCAGATTTTCTCATCATTTCATACTTCTCGTTCAGTTTCCAGTTGTGCACTTCCAGTGCTCCCTCGTCCATAAGCAGGGAACGGACCATCCGAGGCTTCCTGCCCTTACAACCATCGAGAATCCAGTCCTTCTTAGTCCTGTAATTCACCCGGGAATTCTGCTTTACAATATTTACGGGTTCGAGCATCTGGCCCAAGATGCCGTCAGCAAGCACAATTACAGGATTTCTGTACTTATCAGCCAAATCGAAGGCTTCTCCAGCTAAATCGTACATCTCCTGAACCGATGCAGGGGCAAGCACAATTAAATAGTAATCTCCATGTCCCCCACCTCTGGTTGCCTGGAAGTAGTCACCCTGGGCCCCAGAAATATTTCCTAATCCAGGCCCCCCTCTCTGGATATTAACAATCACTCCCGGCAGCTCACAACCTACCATATACGAAATCCCTTCCTGTTTCAAGCTTATGCCGGGTGAGGAGGAAGAGGTCATTGCTCTTGCACCTGCCAAAGAAGCACCAAACACCATATTGATTGCTGCTATCTCGCTTTCTGCCTGAATGAATATCCTTCCCTCTTCTCCCATCCTTTTTGCCATATAAGCGGTTATCTCATTCTGGGGAGTTATAGGATATCCAAAGTAGGCAAGGCAACCAGCCTGTATTGCTCCCTCACTCACAGCGTGATTTCCTTTCATCAATATCCTATTTTCCATTTCTTAACCTCAAAAAGTCAACTTATTACATTGAGAAAATTTCTTAGCAACGAATAAATTAATCCTACCAACGCTTATAGTGAAAAAGTCAATTTATGAGGAGCATTGGAAATTTTTAGCGAGAAAATCAAGCCGACAAATTCTCCCCAAAAGCAAATCGCTGTCTGACCCCCCGACTTGTCGGGGGGGAGTTTCGATTTGCGCCCTGCAGAGGCTTGAATTTCGAGCGTCAAGAAAATTTCTTAGTGACGAATAAATTAACTTTTTCACTCCCTCCACACCTCAATCGCTACATCTGGACACATCTGGTAACATAAACCACAACCCGTACACTCTCCATTATCAATAAACTCAGCGGGATGGTAGCCAGTCGAATTGAATCTTTCCGATAACCTTATGAGGTCTTTGGGACAGGATGCGACACATAGCTTACAACCCTTACACTGATCCACATCTACTATGATTTTTCCCATCTATTCCCTCGAGTTCTAAGATTGACTTTCCCTTATCATCTCTCTTGCATGCTTTAGAGTTATCTCTGTCACCCGTTCCCCGCCCAACATTCGTGCAATTTCGTTTTCCTTTCCCTTCCGATCCAAAAGGTCAACTATCGTCTTTGTCCGCCCAGCGCTAACCTTCTTTCCCACATAATAATGATTCGATGCAAAGACAGCAATCTGTGGAAGATGGGTGATACAGATTACCTGGTGGTTCGGAGCAAGATTTCTCATCTTTCTGCCTACAGCCTCAGCAATTCTCCCCCCAATGGCTACATCTACCTCGTCAAATATCAAGGTGGGTATCCTATCTTCCCTTGCCAAAATGGTCTTGAGTGCTAACATTATGCGTGATATTTCTCCACCGGAAGCAATCTTATCTATAGCCTTCAAATCTTCTCCTACATTGGGAGCAACGAGAAACCTCACTTCATCCATACCCGTTGAGGTTATTTCGCACTGTTTTATCTCCACATCAAATCTTGCCTTTGCCATGCCCAATTCTCCCAGTTCCTGTTCTACCTTCTTCTTCAATTTATCTCCTCCCTCTTTTCTCTCTCGAGAAAGAAGGCGAGCCATCTCTACTACCTCTTCTTCTAATTTCTCAACATCGACTGTGATTTCCTCCATGCTTCTGGCACTATTAAGAAGTCTATCCAGCTTTACCTCAGCCTCTTTTCCATAATTCAAAATATCTCTTATCGTATTTCCATATTTTCTCTTAAGTTTACCTATTAACTCTTTCCTCTCCAGTATCTCTTCCAGCCTTTGCGGATTGAATTCTATCTTCTTTCTATAATCTCTTATGGCTATAGCTATCTCGTCCAGGTTGTACTTCACCTCACCCAGTTCCTTTAATACATCTCTTAGAGTAGGGTCAATACCGACAATCTTCTCCAGATTTCTTTCTACTAACGCTATTTTCTCCGTTACCGAGCCAGTCCCTTCATAAAGTTGCTGATATGCCTCCTGACTCAACTGGTCCAGCTTCTCCGCATTGTTCAAAACTTTATATTCGTTATCCAGAATATCTTCTTCCCCAGCGGATAGTTTGGCCTCTTCGATCTCTCTTATCTGAAACTGATAGAGCTCAATCTGCCGTTCCCGTTCTTTCTCTGAAGCCCGCAATTCTTCCAGTTCCCGGGACTTCTCTCGAAAATTGCGGTAGGTCTTTTCCATCCTCTCCCCCAGCTGCGTCAATCCTGCGAATTCATCCAAAAGGCCCCTGGCTACACCCGGCTTAAGTAACGCCTGATGCTCATGTTGACCGTGGACATCCACGAGGTAATTGCCGATCTCTTCTAACATTCCCAGAGTTATAATCTGACCGTTGAGGAAACAGCGGCTCCTTCCCTGCCGATTCAATTCCCTTTTCAGAATAAATTCCTCTTCTCGATCCAAAAGACCCTTCTCAGCGAGCATCTCTTTCAACTTCGCATTCTTTCCAATCTCGAACATCCCTGTGGCCTCACACAGGTCACTTCCCTTTCTTATAACATCAGAAGAGGCTCGACCACCCAGGATCAGTCCAATTGCCCCAATGATAATTGATTTGCCGGCCCCGGTCTCGCCGGTTAAGATGTTCAAACCCTGGTCAAAAGAGATATGCAATTCCTCAATCAAAGCGAAATTCTTTACGGATAGTTCCCTCAACATCGCCTACTCTCACAACATAAAGTCGAGCTTCTTTTTGCCCCTACATTCCCCTCACTGGAAAAGAGCTTAATTCGTGAGAAGCATTGGAAATTTTAGCGAGCAAACAAGGCCTACCTCACACTTCCTCAGAAGAAAAGTTCGATTTGTGATGACATTAGAAATTTTAGCAAAAATAAATACTTCTCCTCAACACCGGAAAAGGGCTTAATTCATGAGAAGCATTGGAAATTTTAGTGAGAAAACAAGGCCGACCTCACACTTCCTCAGAAGAAAAGTTCGATTTGTGATGACATTAGAAATTTTAGCAAAAAGCAAGGGCTGACCAGTATTTTTTCTAAGCAAAATTGTTGAGCGAGCTGAAGGCGAGCGAATCATTTTGCGCTGGGCAAAGCCTGCAGCTTTTTGCGTTAAGAAATTTCTGGGTAAAGAACAAATCAAACTTTTCTATTCTACCTTCCTCCCCACTTCAACTTCTTTCTCAAAACCTGATAATAACTCTCCTTTTCTGGCGAAATTAGTCTCACTTTTTCCTTGGCTTTCCTTACCCGCACCAGGTCTCCCACTTTCAGACGGATGTTCTCCTGACCATCCATAGTGAGAATAACCTCGTTATGGTTACTTTCAATCCAGATTTGAATCGTATCCTGAGAAGAGACAATCAATGGCCGTAGAGCCAAAGTATGAGGGCAGATGGGCGCCAAAATTATAAGGGATAGGTCAGGATGGACTATGGGACCACTGGCAGCTAAAGAATAGGCCGTGGAACCTGTGGGAGTAGAAACAATCAATCCATCTCCGACATATGCGGCCACATACTGGTTATTCACCTCCAACCTCAATCTTATCACTCTTGCTATATCTCCATTTTTTACTACCGTATCGTTTAAGGCTAGATATTCTCCTACCACCTTACCTTTACGGATTACCTGGGACTGCAATAGCATCCTATCCACAGAGGTGAATCTTCTCCGCAGGATTCGATCCAGCGCGGGATAAAGGTCTAAGAAACTCACTCCGGCAAGAAAACCAAACTCCCCAAGGTTAACTCCTAAGACAGGAATATCGAGTCCACTAACCTGACGCGCCGCTTTTAGTATTGTCCCGTCGCCACCCAATGCGATAACTAAGTCGGTCTTTTCAGAAATCTTGTTCACCAAGACCTTCTTCTTCTTTCTCTCTAAATACGAACTCAACTTCTCTATCACAGACCTCGGCTTATCCCTTTTCACATCGGCAAGTACGGAAATAATCTTCATTTCCTCTCCCTCCAAAGTATCAGTGTTTCCCGACCTCTTTACTCCCGGTCTCAACAAAGACCTCATAAAAACTCAGTACTGTCCTCCCGTACCTTTCTTTACGAAAAACAGTCAGGAATTTTTCCTTTTCTGGAACTCTCTCTTTGAAATGGTGCTGGCAGATGGTCCAGCCGTTTTTATCTAACAAGTTGTGCCTGATCACGATGTTTAAGGTATCCTCAATAAGATTCAACTTATAGGGAGGTCCAACGAAAATCAAATCAAATTTTCCAGGGCGAGGAAATTTCGAATCCTCCTTAATATAGTTCAAAACATCTGCCGCAACGACCTCTGCCCTATTCTCAAATCCACACCTTCTCAAGTTTTCTCTGATTAATGACGCCAAGCGCGCCTCTTTTTCCACAAAGAGGACATACCGCGCTCCTCTGGAAATAGCTTCTATTCCCACACTTCCTGTGCCAGCATATAGGTCAAGGAACCTTGCGTCTACTACCTTGTCCCCAAGAATATCGAAAAGCGACCTCTTAATTCTTCCTAAAAGTGGACGGGTAGCCAACCCAGGCAAACTCTTCAACCTTTTGCCTTTAAGGCTACCCGCAATGATGCGCATTCTTTTTCTTTGCACTTTTAAAATTGTGGAGGCGACCGGAGTCGAACCGGCGACCTCATCCCTGCCAAGGATGCGTTCTCCCAACTGAACTACGCCCCCGTATCCTAGTACCTTACTAAATCTCTCTCAGTTTTTTAATGCCTTCGGATAGCTTCTTTCTCAACAGGGAGGATTCGGCTTTTCTCTTTTTGATCTCTTTATTCATCTTGTCTATCTGGAGACACAACTTTGAAATTTTGTTGTTCTTTAACTTACCCGCCTTGACTAATTGGAAGGCCTCAGTTCCTACTTGCTGGAAAAGCCGTGCCATTCTACTTTCCAATCCCAGCTCTTGAACCTTCAGCTTACCCATCTTTATACCGTAAGTAGCTTCCTCCTGCAAGCCCTTGGCAATCTTTGCGGCTCCCGTTCTGAGTTCTTTAAGTTTTGCTTCTGCTTTTTCCCAGAATTTCTGAGTTTCTTTTCTTTCCATGAAATCTCCTCCTAATCTTCCTTTAATGTAATTATACTTAACAAACCCAACAAAGTCAAACTCTTTTAAGGTAAAGAGCCATTCCCTGAAAAGATACCTTGAATAAGATTGCCGCACTAAGGACTAGAGAGGAATTGAGATACGACAGCCCGCGCGCCAGGTTTAGGCTCAGCTCTTCCGAAAAACGGAATAAGCGCGGACTGGTCGAGATGGAAAGGACACAAGAAATTAGAATCGATTAGAGAAATTAATAGATACTGTCTAAAACCTGACTACAATACCACCACTCGGACTAACCACAATTGTGGACTCACCCTCTGAGAAAATCATATGCAGCTTTCCACCAAGGTCAAGATTAAGCTTGGGAACTAATGGAATTGTTATTCCTGCTGCCCCCATTACTCCAAAATCGGTTTCCCTATCCTTTCCCTCTTGGCCTCCAACAGCTACACTCTGAGTTAATGGATAGACTCCTGCGCCAACCTGTAAGTAGGGTGAGAGTAATGGAAGAGGACTTTCAAGCTGTATAATCGCCAGAAACGGGGTTGCTGAAAGAGTTACTTCCACTTTCCCCCAGGTTGGGTCCCTATACTCATCTTTCCAGCAAGGGAGATACCCACCTTCAATTCCCAAAGATACCATCTTGCCTACCACCCGATAAAGAACCTGCCCAGAGAAACCAAATCCGCCTTTCGTGAGTTTCTCTTCAGGCAGTCCGCTCTCCTGAATGTCTGGTTTCAAAAGAATAGCATAACTTCCTTGCCCTTTAAATGATAAGCCAAGTTGAGCATAAGAAGAGCCAACAGAAAATAGAATGAGGGTAAATACGACTAAGAGAGCCTTCTTAGCCATTAGATTCCACCTCCTCTAATTGGAGATACACTATGAATTTTTTCTATTCTATAAATCCACAATTTATTTTGTCAAGAAGAATATGCTATTTGAACCTAATACAAATTTTGGTTAAACAAAACCGGTCAAGCAAAAATCAAGATACCTATATTTTCCTTGACACTCAATATTTTTTAGATGTAAAATTGTTTTGTTGCCAGAGTGGCGGAATTGGCATACGCGACGGTCTCAAAAACCGTTATCCTTCGGGATATGTGGGTTCAAATCCCACCTCTGGCACACCCTGCCACCCTCCATATACTCTCCCTTACCGTGTAGCCAGTAAGTTCGTGAACCTATCAAACCTATTCCTTGACATGCACCAGAATTATTTGCCATAATAACTTTCAATTTATAAAAGAAGCCTCTCCAAGACGGCCTAAGGGGATAAACTTGAAAAAATCCTGGTGGATGGTTGCTATCGGAATATTAATCAGCATCTTTTTCCTCTACCTTGCTTTCAGAAAGGTCAATATTGGGGAAATCGAAAGGGCTCTGAGGATGGCTAATTACTATTGGCTACTACCGGCAACGGCTTCATATATGGTTGCATTCCTGATGAGAGGAATAAGATGGCAATTCCTTCTCTTACACATTAAGAGATGCAGAGTGTTAGATTTAGTTTCAGCTATACTTATCGGATTTATGGCAACTTGCCTCTTGCCATTTAGAGTTGGAGAACTAATTCGCGCCTATGTAAACGGAAAGAAAGAGAATATCAGCAAGAGTTCGTCTTTTGCTACCATTGTTGTAGAAAGGGTGTTTGACGGACTTTCCCTACTCGTTCTTCTATCAGTCGCGTTACTCCTTATGGGTAGGGGCTCTCATCCCTTTCCTCAATGGCTCAAGAAGATGGCTTACCTGGCCTGGGTTCTTTTTGGAGGGATACTAATAATTCTCTCCATAGTGGTGCGTTCAAAAGAATTAACCGGCAGAGTAGTCAACAAACTGTTCCGTTTCCTGGGGGAGCCTGCCTTGAAGAAGATACTCAACATAGCAAACTACTTCGTAGACGGACTGAATGTTCTAAGGCAAAAGAAGAAGATAACGGCCATCTCCCTTTTCTCCATTCTGGTGTGGATTTTCGAAGGAGCTACATTCTATCTGATAGCAAAGGCACTCAATTTACCTATATCCTATCCGCAAGCTTGCCTGGCCATGGTTATAGTGGCTTTAGGCCTAATTGTTCCTTCATCTCCAGGGTTCGTAGGCGTGTATGAATATTTCTCTATAGCCGCCCTTTCGCTTTTCGCGATTGAAAAGAGCCTGGCTCTAACCTATGGCGTACTTGTCCACTTCCTTCAGATTATTCTCATCGTAGGTCCCGGTCTATTCTTTCTATGGAAGGAGAATCTTTCTTTCTCCAAATTGAGGCAGGAAATATACGACTACTCTTCATAGCTCATCAATATTCTCTCTCCACCCAGGGAAAAGGATCGACTGGAACACCGTGCACATAGAGGCCCCAATGGAGATGACTGCTTGTGGTCAGGCCTGTCTCCCCTACCTCTCCGATCACATCACCTTTAGTAACTCTATCTCCTTTCTGAACAGATATGGAATTTAAATGAAGATAGATTGTAATTACCCCCTGACCATGATTGATCATCACGGTCTTTCCATGAATGTAGAAACCTTCTTCTGTCAGCATAACCTCCCCTCCATTGGCAGCTTTAATGGGAGTTCCTTCTGTAGCCTTTAAATCGACCCCTTTGTGGTTCCATAGAAATTTGCTACCAGCCATCCTCTTAACGCCGTACTTTCCCACAGTTTTTCCTTCGACTGGAAGAATAAACTTGCCATCCCAACTTTGTTCTTCATTATCAACTTTCAATTCAGTGGAAATCAATTTTCTCTCTCTTTCATTCAGAGGAGAAGCCATCAGTTCTCTTTTTTCCTGAGTGAAGTTGACATACGAGGTGGGGAAATACTTACGCTGGACAGCTAAAAGTTTATACTTCTTCTTTGGCTTTTTCCCTTTCTCTTTTTCCACAATTAGAACCGCATACCTGCCCGGAACAAAATCATACGAAAGTCCAATCAGTGCCCTGAGAGAACCTTTCTTTGTAGGATATAGGGGATGTTTGTCTGCGTTGAACCAGCAGGAATACCTGCTACCTTCCCTCACCTCCGTAACCTCTATTGCTAAAGTATCCCCTTGCGTCAGTAGATTGGTAGAAAGAATAATTTCAAAAGGCCATGCTTCAAAATCGAGAAACAAAAGAAATAAAAGTAAACTTATTATTTTCATCGAAATAGAACCCCTAAAACTACCTCAAAAAAATTGCCCCAACAATTTGGGGCAATCTCTTTACTTAAATTATCTACTTCTCCAATTCCAGTTCGAAAAGATACAAATATTGAACCTTACCGACTCTTTGTTGAAACCTCTACTTACTCAAATTGCCTTTCATTGGTTTACAATATTGGGAGATACTTCTGCAGTTCGTAGTCCGTAACCTGCGTGCGGTAGCGATCCCATTCAATTTTCTTATTATCGATAAATTTATTGAAAATGTGCTCCCCCAGAGTTTTCCTGACAAGCTGGCTCTTTTCAGTAATCTGGATTGCCTCAATCAGGCTGCCTGGAAGCGACCTTATACCGTGGGCTATTCTTTCTTCCTCACTCATAAGGTAGATGTCTTTCTCTATTGGTTCTGGTAGCTTATATCCTTTCTCTATTCCTTCCAGACCAGCGGCCAGCATGACTGCAAAAGCTAAATAGGGATTACAAGCAGGGTCGGGACTCCTCATCTCAGCACGGGTCGACATCTCATCACCAGGATTATACATAGGCACGCGCACTAATGCCGAACGGTTCCTCTGACCCCAACAGATATAGACAGGCGCCTCGTATCCCGGAACGAGCCTCTTGTAGGAGTTAACCCACTGGTTACAGATGGAAGTGATTTCCTGGGAATAGAAAAGTAGACCCGCAATAAATGATTTGCCTTCCTTGGAAAGGTAGTAGGTATCATTGGTGTCAAAAAAGGCATTCCTATTACTCTTAAATAGCGATTGGTGTGTATGCATCCCAGAACCATTCTGGCCAAAAAGTGGCTTGGGCATAAATGTGGCATAGACGCCTCTCTTTAGAGCGACCTCCTTAACAATAACCTTGTAGGTCTGCACGCTATCGGCCATACTCAGAGCGTCAGCGAAGCGTAAGTCTATCTCGTGCTGGGAAGGGGCAACTTCATGATGGCTATATTCTACCGGAATTCCCATCTTTTCTAAACATAGGACGGTCTCCTTGCGTAAATCGTGAGCCACATCGAGAGGCAATAGGTCGAAATAGCCGCCTGCATCAAGAACATCTGTGGCGTTCTCGTTCTTGAAATAGAAGTACTCGATTTCCGGGCCTACATAGTATGTATACCCCATATTTCTTGCTCTTTCCAGATTCTTATTCAAAATATACCTGGGGTCGCCCTCATATGGAGAACCGTCTGGATTAAGTATGTCACAAAATATTCTACCTACAGCACCTTCTTCGACAGCGCCAAGAGGCTTTTCTCCCTGAGCCTCCGAGCGGGTCCGGGAAAGCTCCATAGGAAGGATCTGGAATGTTGAAGGGTCGGGCATAGCTATAAGATCGCTCTCAAAAATTCTGGCAAAACCTTCAACCGAAGAACCGTCAAAGCCCATACCGCGATCTAAAGCCCTGGGCAATTCTTTTTCTGTAATTTCCACACTTTTCAGCTGCCCGAGAATGTCCGTAAACCATAACCGAATAAATCTGATTCCTTTTTCCTTCACCACTTTCAGCACATCTTTTTCAATCATACTCCTTCTCCTTTAACTATAGGTTTATTTAGAAGTGTACCCTTACTTCCATAGTGGTTGTTCTTGATGGTTTACCAAAAGCGTCGAAAGTTTGCCTGAGAATAACGACCAAGGCTATATGAGGGTCAACATAGTAGCCTATTTCCGTAGTAAGGATAGTGTTTGGCCCTTTAACTTTAACTAAGTCTTCCCAGGTATCAGCATTTCTCTTATCGTACAAGAATAGAAGACTGAACTTATTCATCAAAAGTGCGGGATGAACACTCACGCTAGCCCTGACATGGGGATATATACCGGTCGGGTCGTGATTGTAATTCTCGAAAGAAGCTGAAAGGGTAATCTTATTTAGAATATCATAGCCGAGTTCAATATATGGCCCCCTTTTTATTGGCCTTCTCGTTCCTGGAATTTTCGATGCCTTGTCGTCTTTTCTATCAACCTCATAATATGAATCAAAATAGGAAGGGATAAAGTTATTTTCAAGGGTCCTGAATTCCAAACGATAACTTATTCCAACCAATATGCCACCCATAAGCCCGATAGCCAAACCCTTCCCACCACCAAGAGCAGGAGGAACATAGCTCTTCCCGAGACTCATCTGAGCAAAATCTAAATAGGATAATATGGAGATGACATGATGCTCCAGGAGCGGAATATCTAAATCTCCTCCCAAGATAGTAACCTGGTCGTCTTTAGTCGACCTCCTGGCATCCGGGTCCTGGTCATTCACACAGGTGAAACCAAGTCCAAGCTTAGGCAAAAGGGGAACATAAGAGTTATAGAAGGGCCTCCAATAGGCTCGACCTCCATAAATTTCCGCTCTGGTAAGATTACTGAACAAAGACTCAAACCCGTGCGTGCCAAAATCGAGGTCGAGCTCGAACCCAACCTTCTTTATGTCAGGATAACAAAGCATATTTGTATAGTGCGATACAATCAGTCCGTGGCCCAGAGTAACATCTCTAAATCCGCCCAGATAAACATATACTGGCTCGTATTTATGTCCGTAACGAGCATACCAGACTTTCTCTATCGCTTTACTCCAGGCCCAATCCTCCTTTCTCAGGTTACTATTCTCATCAAAATAGAACTCCAAGTTTAAGCCAAAGCCAAACTTTCCAATAGTAAGTTCGGGTTGCAAGCATAACTTATAGTATATCTTCTGGTCCCCTGTTTTCAGGTCGGTCAATATCGCAGTTCCAAAGTTCCCATACATATCGAAGGAAGGCTCCGCGGATTCTCTTCCTCTCTCTTCCTCCTGAACCGAGGATACCTCTTGTTCTTCACTTTGATTATTAGATGTTTCTACTTCTTGACCATATATGTCTACCCGACAGAGCAAAAAAAGTAGTGCCAGTGAAATTAGGGTACCAGGAAGTCCCCTTTTCTCCATAGTAGTCACTGTTGTCCCGAAATGGAAATCTCTTTCAAATCCAGGAGCAAATCTCTAAATTCGCTTCAGCCCTTAGAGACTCGAATGGCTTTGCCACATGATAGTCCATCTTATAATATCCTACGCAAGCAATCATTGCTCCATTGTCCGTACATAGGGGTGACGGAGGATAGTAAAGTTCTATTCCAGTTTCTTCCGCTCGATTCTTGAAGACATCACGCAGGTGAGAATTTGAAGCCACCCCTCCTCCCAGAACAAGTCTCTCTATATGCTTCTCTTCTATCGCAGCAAAAGTCTTCTCTGCCAGTGCTTCGATAGCCGCTCGCTGGAAACAGGCAGCAATATCTGCAATTGACTGAGATTCTACTGGGAGTTTTCGGTTCTTAACAAAATTCAATACAGCAGTCTTAAGTCCACTAAAACTGAAATCGGAGGAGTCATCCTTCATGCGTGCCAGGGGAAATCTAGTCGCCTCGGGGTTACCCTTTCGAGCAACTTCGTCTATGATCGGACCCCCAGGATAGCCCAGATTGAGAATCTTTGCAACCTTGTCAAAAGATTCTCCTACAGCATCGTCTCTCGTCTGTCCCAATAATTC
>Ga0315308_1000398_pt1 | contig 24168 bp, 28 predicted proteins | sample TDP3_MG_FD_203078 | JGI IMG/M metagenome (GOLD analysis project Ga0315308, IMG submission 203078) | Freshwater sediment microbial communities from Lake Towuti, South Sulawesi, Indonesia - TDP3 | ecosystem: Environmental > Aquatic > Freshwater > Lake > Sediment | place: Indonesia: South Sulawesi... | reverse complement strand
GCCAGGGTCGCTGCTTCGCTCGTAATCGACGATACCGTGAGCACAAGGCCGTTTGGCGACTCGACCCTGCTCATATAGGACAAGAGGCTCTCGACATCGGCCCTTGTGACGACCTCATCCCTTCTCGAGAAGAAGACGATGTACTTCTTGCCATCGGGCCTGTGGGTGCACTCGGCTATGTAGGAACTTCCCTTGGGACGGCTGCGAGAGATCTTGAGTTCGAGATATCCGAGGACCGTCTCGACGAGCCTCTTGAACTCCTGGTCTGACACGTCCTTGACAGCCCTCAAGATCTTCTCGTCTGAGCGCTCGCTTAGAATCTTGTCCAGCTCGACCATCAGAGCCCACCCCCACCGGAGACCTCTTTGAGCCATTTCACTGCCTCCTTGTTGTTCGGGTCCAGCCGGACGCTCTCTTCGAGGCACCTCTTCGCCTCTTCCACGTTCCCAATGGCGTTCAGCGCGATGCCTTTTCTCGCGAGAGCATAGGAATCGTCCTGCGTGAGTTCGAGGTACTTGTCGTAGGTCTCGATGGCCCTCTGGTACTTCTCTTTCTCGAAGAGGATGTCCGCCTTCAAGAGCCACGGGTCCTTGTCAGATGGCACGAGAGCATTGTACTTGTCAAGGCACTGGATGGCAGCGCCCCACCTACCCATCAGCTTCATCGTCTTCGCTTTCCCAAGCCATGCCCGTGCGCTGTCTTCATCCAGTTGAAGCGCCCGAGAGTAGCTCTCATCCGCGCCGCTGGACTTGTCATGGTCGAGAAGGACATCGCCCATCAGGGCCCACGCGTCGACGAGTTTTGGATCGAGCGAAACCGCCTTGCTGAGGTACTGCACCGACGCGCCCCATTTGCCCTCCTTGGCAGCAACGGCGCCACGCCAGTACCAGGCAATGGGGTCGTTCCGGTTCTTCTCGTAGAAGCTGTGCGCCTTAGTGGCGGCCTCCGCCGTGCTCCCCTTCGCCAGCAGAGCTTCGATCAGCACGAGATTGGCATCCCTCAGACCGGGCCTCTCTCTCAAGGCCTCAGTTGCCCGCTGGATCGCGCTGTCATAGTCTCTGCCCTGAAGAGACTCCTTGGCCAGGTCCACGAGGGACTTGCTCGGCGGAGGTGCAGCTGCCGGCGCAACAGGCGGTGCACCCTCTTCCCTGATCTCTCGCGGAGGAGCAGGGACGGGCGCCGGCTTCTCCTCGACGGTGGCCCTCTTGAACTCCGAGATCAGCTGCGCTATCTTGTGCTCCAGATCGGGCCTCGTGGCCAACGATCGCTGATTCTCCGCGAGGGACGCCTCCTCCATCCTTCCCAGGTCGCGCAATGTCTCGACCACTATGTCATGCGCGGGAAGATGTCTTGGATCGAGCGAAAGCGCGCGATTGAAGCAATCGAGCGCTTCCTGAGACCTGTCCAAGTCCCTCATGATCTTGCCTTTCAGGATCCAGAGCTCGGGCTTCTCGCCCTGGCTGATTATGTCATCGACCCTCGACAGAGCCTCCATCTGGTTGCCCAGCATCAGATGCGCACGGGCGAGCCCCTCGGCCATATCGAGGTCATTGGGAAAACTCCTCAGAGCATTCGAGAGGTGTTCCTCGGCCTCCGTCCATTCCTCCGCATCGAGACAGAGCATTCCCATATTACGAGCGGCTATGGAATGGAGATCGTCTCCGGGGTTCACCTTGGAAAGATATTCCTTGGCCCTCGTCACGAGGTAGGACTTCTTATCGGTGCGCCACTTCTTCGATGCGGTCCTGAAGAGAATCGAGTGTGCAGCGCACCAGTACACGACGCCTACGCGGATGTACAGATCGCTCATCCCTTCGAGCGGGTAGATCTTCTCGGTCGCGTTGACCTTTTGCACGATTGTTGTTATGGTGTCTGCCGCGTCCTCAGTCAGGAGCATCTGCGGGGAATCGAGCTTGAGCGGGACCCCTATGTGAGCGAGAATAGCATTGCACCGTTGGTAGAACCCTGGTAGGTCATCATGAGGCATGACCTGGACATTGACGTCCTTGATGATCTTCTGCAGATCCACGGACGCGACCCTGACCACGTCAGAGCCCGCAGTCGGGCCAAGGTGGCACGCGGCCGAGCCCTTTGCCCTGAGCCTCGAGAACAGGCTCGGACCTATGAGAATCGGGTTGAGGAAGAAACGGGACTCCAGAAAGCAGGCGTCGGCACAGCCATCGCATAGGAGTGCTCCCTCTTCTGATTCGCCTCCACATCTCAAGCAGGGCACTGCCAACCTCCGAGTATTCTCCGATACTGATAACCTGATATAATAGTAGCGATAGGGCGCTCAGTGGCCTCGAGCCAGCTTTGCCATGTATGCCCCTTTTCGCTCATATCCGAGGCGACAATAGTAGTCTCGGGCGCCAACACCGCTAGTGACTCGAACCTCCCGCAGGCCGTATTCGGCGGCCCTTCTCTCGCACTCCGACAGGAGCCTCTCCCCATAGCCCCTGTGCTGCCAATGCTTTCCCGGGCTCGCGCTGATTGGCACCATCTGTCCGTACACGTGAAGCTCCCTGACGAGGGCTACATCGCGAGGCTTCTCAGGCACTCGCAATCTCGCATATCCGATCAGAGAATCCGTCGACGGGATCTCAAACGAAAGGAAATGCTCGATGCCACCCGATGCTCTGTACGCAGTCTCCTTGAGCTCGACATCCTTCTCTGCCGGCGCCTGCCTAGAGGACGGCAAGTGGCCAATCTCCCTGCATCTGATGCACCTGCAGGGCGTGCCCTCCTCTCTGAGCCTGGCCATCACAAGCTCCCTGAGATGGCTCTTCTTGACGCCGGCCTCTATCAGGGCGACCGGGATATCGCGCTGTATTCTGAGGATTCGAACCCAAGGCGGTATGGTCCGCTTCACCTTCACTAGCAGATCGACCGCCTCTTCGAGAGACATCGGAGAGTATGCGCCATCGAGCCACTGCTCATAGAGCTCCGTGCCCTTCACAACAAGAGTGGGATAGATCTTGAGCATGTCCGGCTTGAAACGATCGTCCTCGATCATCATTCGAAATGATTCGAGATCCTTTTCCAGGCTGCTTCCCGGAAGGCCAGGCATCATATGATACGCCACCTTGTAGCCCGAGTTCTTGGCCAGACCTGTCGCGTCGACAACCTCCTTCACATGATGACCTCTCTTCACTCCGTCCAGAACCGCATCGTCTAGAATCTGCACGCCGAACTCCACCTTCGTCGCGCCAAGGACGAGAGAATTCTCTGCTTGGTTTTGCCTGAACCAGTCAGGTCGGGTCTCGACTGTCAGGCCGACGCATCTGGACTTCGCACTCTCGTTCGCTATCTGGGCAGACTCTAGGTCCTGAGATTCCGACTCATTCATGGCGTCGAAGCATCGCTTGACGAACCATTTCTGGTAGTCCTCGGGTCTCGACGTGAATGTGCCTCCCATGATTATCAGATCGACCTTGTCCGTCCTGTGGCCAATAGTCCTAAGTTGCTCGAGCCTGCTCTTCGTCTGTCTGAACGGGTCGTAGCCGTACATCGAAGCTCGGAGTGCAGCAGGCTCTCTGCCCGTGTACGACTGGGGAGTGTTGTTTGCCACTCCGCCAGGGCAGTATGAGCATCTTCCATGAGGGCAGTCGAAAGGACTAGTCATCACTGCAACAGGAGCAACGCCGCTGAGCGTGCGAACGGGTTTGTTTCTCAGAAAAGGCTCTACCACATCCCTGTACTCCTCGGGTACCCGCTCTAGGATCTCGTAGTTCGCGGGCACACGAGCCAAGCGGTGTTTCTTGCAGAGCCTCGATTTCAGCCTGAGAACTTCGTCTCTGGAAGATACTTTGCCGAGAACAAGCGACTGCACCAGCTCGTCGAAATAATCCACGACCTGCTGCTAGAAGTGAGTATGGATATCTAGTTATCGGACGATGTCAGAGGATCAACGGTACATGATTGAATCGTCTTCTGGGGGATGCTCAGCATCCTTTGGCCTCGGTTTCTTTCGTTTGCCTCCGGCGAACTCAATCTCTATGTCTGGCGCAAGCAACCGAATGTAGCTTTTGTCGCTCAGTGGTTCGAGAACAATTATGCCTTTGACCATTAGCGATTTCAGAGCTCGGTCAAGCTCGGCTGGCCTGAGCGACAGCTCGTCCCTCAGCTCTTCGACCGTGATTGGATACCAGTCCTTGAGGATGCTCAGAATTCGTATCTCAAGCGAGTTGAGCTGGACCTTCATCCGACCAATCTCAGCCGAAGTACACGGCGGTGCTCTCGCTCTCCTTCTCCTCTTTCTCCTTCTCGGCCTTGAGCACATCGATGCAGATGATCATGTGCGATGGTATCAGCCTGGTCTTTCCCTTGTCCTCGCCGTGGGACTTGTCCAGCTCCATCACGATTGCCGTGTCGTGGGCGATTGCCGCATAGCCTTTGAAAATGCCCACAGTCTCCATCGGCTTGTCCCTGGCCTCGAGCGACTTGATCTTGTAGAGCGAGCCCGGCGTCAGGACGATTGCATCATCTTTTTTTGGCATGCTTCTCACCTTTCTTCGCTGCGAGCTCCTGCAGGTGGTCGACTGTCTTGCGGTAGTTCTCCATCGCCACCTGAACGTGGGCCTCCGTGAAGTTCCAGGCCTTGCTCAGGTTGCCATAGCGTATCCGATAGCCCTTCCTGGGGTTTCCATCGGCGTCCTCGACATTCATCTCCTCAAGCACGTCGAAGCCCTTGAGCTTGTTTATATGCCGGTAGACAGTGGCTTTCGTAGTCGCCAATGCGGTCGCGAGATCTTCCACAATCCAGGCCTTGTCCGGCCGCGCCAGGAAGAACTCCACGAACAGCCTGTACGGCACGCTGTCCCTGATGTCCGTCACGTCCGTCTTCGGGTCATAACCTTTCGGGAAGTAGCCAATCTGGTTCAGGAAGAGCATCGCGACCTCGTCGATGTCGCTGAGGGGCGTCAAAGGCGTGTTGCTGACGACATTTAGCTCGAAGCTCATGTGGATACGAATCAGGCCAAGAATAGTTAAGCATTGTCCTGAAATCACTTGCGGGCCAGTTCCTTCGCTCGGGCCTTCTCGAATTCCTCGTCAAGCTCTGATAGCACCTTGCCCCTCACGGCGATGAACTCCCTACTCGTCCTTTCCCTCGGCCTTGGGACATCGACGCCGATAACCTCCCTGACTCTCCCAGGCCTGGCGGTCATGACAACGATTCTATCTGCAAGGAAGACAGCCTCGTCGACAGAGTGTGTGACGAACAGAATGGTCTTGCCAGTGGCGGACCATATCCGCAAGAGCTCCTTCTGCATCATGTTCCTCGTCTGCGCATCCAGTGATCCGAAGGGCTCGTCCATGAGCAGCACCTCAGGGTCGTTCGCGAGCGCTCTCGCAATCCCCACGCGCTGCTTCATGCCGCCAGAGAGCTCGTTCGGATGGGCGCTCTCGAACCCTTGCAGGCCAACGAGTTCGATGAGCCGCTTGGATATCTCCCCTCTCCTCTCTGGGGCGAGGCTTTTGATCTCGAGGCCGAACTCGATGTTGCTCTTGACTGTTCGCCAAGGGAATAGTGCGAACTCCTGGAAGACCATCCCTCGATCTGAGCCAGCGTCGCAGATCTCGCGTCCGTGGACCTGCACAACGCCTCCAGACTTCAGCTCCAGCCCAGCGATGATTCTCAATACCGTCGTCTTGCCACAGCCTGACGGCCCAAGAAGGCAAACGAACTCACCATCCAAAACCTCAAGATCGAATCCCTCGAGCGCTCTGATGGCAAGCCGGTCCCTCGTGAAGACCTTGGACAAGCCTTGGATGTTGATGCAGGTCGTCACTTCATTCCCATCCATTTGTACAACCTCTGCTCGACCAGGCCTGCAATGCCTGTGGTCAGCACACTGAGGATGCCTATGACGATCATCCCTGCATACATCCTGTCGTAGAGGCCCACAGTGTACGCCATGCTGTAGATGTAGTAGCCCACTCCGCCGCCTACCGCTCCCAACATCTCAGCTGCCACAATGCACATCCATCCGACGCCCAGGCCAAGCTTGATCCCAGTCATTATGTAGGGCGTGGTGAATGGAAGGACGACTTTGAGAAAGAGGTCCCTCCTTCTTGCCCCAAGCGTCCTAGCGGCATCGACAAGGACCGGGTCGACGCTCTTCGCGCCAAATATGGTGTTCAGGAGTATCGGAAAGAAGATCCCGAGGAAGACAATCGCTATCGGCCCCCAGAAAAACTTGAGCGCGATCAGAAAAATGGGCACCCATGCCAAAGGCGGTATGGGCCGGAACAACTCAACAATAGGCTTCCCGAATGCCCCCGCGTTCCTCGACCTGCCCATGAGAAGGCCAGCCGGAACGGCGAGAACGAAGGCAAGAGCAAAGCCAACGGAGATGCGCTTGAGGCTGGCATAGATGTGGCTGGTCATGTACAAGTGCGAAACCGGATCTCTGCCGGCAAACGAGTCGATGAGGGCTTCCAGAACCTGGCGAGGATAGGGCACATATTCTGCAGCACCGGATGTGCGGCCAGAAAACGGCCACTCTGCATGCAGCCACGCGGAGTAGAGCCACCAAGCTGTGACGAACAGGACGACCGAGGAACACCCGAGCGCTATCCTGGGCCAATTCAGGCGCACGAACTTCCAAAGCGCTTGTGTGAATTGGCTCATGAAGCCACGTCCTTCTCCTGGATGCCTCAAGACGACATAGAGGTTTGGGATAGGTCTCAGGTCTTTATCTCCAGCTTGAGCCCTTCCTCCTCAAGAGCTATCTTCAGCAGCAGGAACTGGATGGAGCTCTCGCCGGGGGTGGCGACCGTCTTGTTTTCGAGGTCCTTGAGACTCACTATGCCCTCTCCAGCCCTGACGACAAGTCCGCTTCCCTCGCTGTTAGCCTGCGATACTATGGTAGTTCCAACACCTGCGTTCAGGTGCTGGAGTATTGCGGGCGGGGCGCCTAGGTAGCCGATGTCGACGGCCCCCGCTGCAAACGCGCCCATCTCAGCGCCTCCGTTGGCAAACGGTGCGCCCGTCGCGTTCTTCACATTCAGGCCGTACTTCTCGAACAGGCTCTTCACACCTCCGTTCACGGTCTTGTTCTGAGCGACGACTTGTGCCATCTGGTGGAGGTCGCCCCGCAGGTACCCGAGCTTGATGGGACTGGTCGGGTTAAGGATCGTGTCGCTCGGTGTCACACTTGCCAGCGCATCCAGATAAGAAGTGTTGACGTACTCGCCCACGAAGTCGCTCACAGAGGAATAGCCCCGCTCAGATAGCTTCTCGTCTGTCGTCATGTTCGTATCGATATACATCTCGGTGAACTGCTCGAGAGCTGATTTGAAGCTCGCGTTCATGGCATAGCCGAACTCTATGTGACCGAATGCTGACTCGACGACTGTGGCGTCCCTTGACGTGAACTGGATTGCCATATTCACAAGGAGAGTGTAGTTCGCGCTAGTGTCATCAGCCAACGCATCAAGCATCCATTGAGTGGCCTCAACATGGGCCTTGACGAACCTCTTCGTCAGGTCCTGGCCATCCGGTCCGCTGGTGAAATCGTTCCTAACGACGACTACGCAGCACGGATGATTGGGCATGATCTCGTCAGACCAGATGAGGACCGTGCCAACACCACTGACAACGGAATCTGAGACGAACGGCTCCCACGCGATGTACGCGTCGACTGAACCCGTCGAGAGGGCGCCCTTCATATCCGCGGGCGCAACGGTCACGTACTTGACAATGCCTTCTTTCGAGTCCCTGCTCAAAAGCAGGGCTGCTGATAGTACTCCCACTACAACGACTGCAACTATTGCAATCGCCACGATGATCTTCTTGTCCATGCCTGCTCCCTGACCGATGATTGACAGTAGGATATTTGACTTTTCTCACATATGTATTTACATCGTGGCACAAGTGTATAAATATGTGGCCCATAATTAGTATCATGAGGATAAGAAATGGAGTCTGCAAGAAAACTGGAGAAAGCTGCACTGGAATCGGACGAGGACTTCAGACAAGTGCTCCGGGAAACCCTCGATTCGTTCGGTTGGACGGTACAGGAACTCGCAAGGAAAGCCGGCGTCTCCCCAAGCACAGTCTACAAGATCACGAATGAGGAGAGGTCGCCGAGCCTCGACGTGCTCAGGAAGATCCTGAAGGCTGTCAAGGAAACAGAGGGCCTCAGAGCGGGAAGCTTCATCGCGCTGATAGTGACGAGGAGGGTTCTCGACGAGGTAGTAGAGAGGTCAGTCCAGATCGGGAACGAGACGGTGAAAATCAGAGAATACCCAGCAGCGACAGTTGAGGACGCGATCATCTCCGCGATCAGGGCGGAGAGGGATGGTGCGGTCGCGGTCGTGTGCGCACCGATCGTGAGCCCGACGATAGAGAAGATACTCGACATCCCGATCGCGACAATAGTGCCGAAGGACAGTGTCACGGAGGCAATCAAGCTCGCGGCAATGAAGTCAAAGGCCTAGGTGATCTGCTCGCGGGCCACATTCAGATCTATGTCGACAGTCACCAGCTCGCCCTTCTTTACCTGCTGGACGCTGTCCTTGAGGTCGAGCAGGGTCTCCTGGAAGAACACAACGTGGTCGGGCCGCCTCAGGAACCTGAGGGTGTAGTAGGAGGCAGACCTATCTGGGGCGTAGTCCCGGAAACCACAGAGCTCCTTGCCATCGGTGACGAGGAGGACTGCGCCGCTGATCTTGCGCGGCGCAATGTCCTCGAGGACCAACGATTTCATTGCTTCCTTGAGGTGACCTCTGTCTTCCATCTTCTCGGCCAATGAGATCAGGAGCTTCTCGCTGTCAGTGTCGCCAACAGGCTTGTGCCGCGTCCTGGGCTCGTAGTCGAACACCGTTCCATTGTGGGCCAGCACGATCCCTCGCGATATGAATGGATGCGTATTGGCCATGATTGCCGGCGTGCCCGAACTCGCGCGCGCGTGCGCGAGCAGGATGTTTGGGCGAGGGAGCTTTGCGACCTGACCCACTGCGGGCTCGAAGTGGTGGTCCTCGAACACTGCATCAATCCTCCTCTCCATGTATATTGGCGAGCCGCCGACAAAAGAGACTATCCCCCATCCATCCTTGTGCCCAGGCTCCTTCTCGCCAGGAATCTTGCCGACCCTTGCCACTTCTTTGAGGTCCGTGAGCACTTCGGCTGGGAACACACCACGGAACACGACGCCGACCATACGGCACATCATTGCACCTCCGGAACTATCTCCACATCGAGCGCCATCGAGTTGGTCACCAAGCACTTCCGTTTGGTCGTGACCAAGGCCTTCTCGAGGTTCTCCATCCTCGATCCCGTGGCGAAGCGCAACCGTGGGTACAGCGTGATCCTCACGAACCTCTTGGCGCCCCCGACCATTCCCAGGTCGCCGACAGCTCTGCACTTGTACTCCACCAGCTCAAGCCCAAGGCTCTTCGACACATACTCGAAGACGATTTGGAAACACATGTTCGCCGCGCCCGCGAATGCATCCTCGGGGGTCAAAGTGCCCTTCATGCCTTCGAGCTCAGCAGGCGCAGAGTAGTCGATCATCTGGCCGTTCTGACAGTACAGCCTCCCAGGAAATCTCTCCTTCCATTCTACGGTAGTTTCGAAGTCCATCAGACCGGAGGAGCTACTGAGCTGGTTCCATTTATACTTTGTATCTGAAGGAGCGTCCAGGCCGCGAGATAAGCGTATCTTGAGGAAGAAGATAAGGGGCCGGGGTGGGCTATTGGAGCTTATGGTGATCTCTACGCAAGGGCTTTCCTGATTTGACGTTCGAGCACTGCCCTGGGAGCAGCACCGATTATCTTGTCCACGAGCTGTCCATCCTTGAAGAATAGAAGCGTCGGGATGCTCATGATCTTGAACTTGCCCGCGACACCGAAATTGTCGTCCGTGTTGAGCTTCCCAAAGACGATCTTGCCCCTGTAGTCCTTTGCCACGGCGTCTAGGGTTGGAGCCAGCATTCTGCAGGGGCCACACCATGGCGCCCAGCAGTCTACAACAACTTTCGGATACTTCTTGATGAATGACTCGAAATCTCGATCCGATACTGGGACTGGCGCATCAGGCCATCCGTCTCCGCCCGACTGCACCGCGCTCATCTTCTGCATCATGTCCGCCAGCTTCTTCTGCCTTATCTCATCAATCTCGCTCGGCATCTATCTGACCGGGTTATGCACGATTGTGCCCTATTGATGCACTACCGTAGAGGCTCGAAGTAGTTAAGGATTGCGACGAAAAACCCGGCTCCTGAACCTCGAGACGCAGTCTCGAGGGCCGATACACTGGATAAGACAAACTTTTTAAGAGGCGGAGAGCCATACGGTCGCAGGGATGCAGGATGCTCGAAGAGGCTTCTGAGCTGATTGGTTTGCAGGTTTACACAAGTCAAGGCACCTACCTCGGCAATGTCACTAACCTTGTCGTCGAAGTGGACGAGAACAAGGTTCAGGGATTATTCGTGAGCAATACGAACCCGCTCCTCGTCGAGGGGTCGAAAGCAGTGAACGTGCCCTTCAGGTGGATCTCATCCATCGGAGACATCATAATTTTGAGATATTTCCCGAAAAGGGTCGCGGTCAAGAGGTCGCCGAAACCCAAGGCTGAGAAGCCCCCGCCTGTTTCTGAGTAAGGCATCTACTGCTTCCGAACGCTCCCACGGGCCATGGCAGCGATTCCGAAGGTTGAGCCATCATGCGATGTCGCGCTAGAAGTGATCACAGTAGACGACGTGGTCATTGACAAGCGCTGCAGCATACGGTCCTATGCGGTTGTCCGCATGGACAAGGAGATTTCCATTGTCAAGATTGCCAGGAAGTCCACAGGCAGCTCAAGCCGAAAGGAGGCCCGGCGAGACAATCCACTGGGGCAAGTGGTGGTACCTAGACTATATCGTCCACGTTCATCCCGCATATCGCTGATAGATCCTCGTGCAATCTGAGCACTCTGAGCGCGGCATCGTGCTTGCCCCTTCTGACGAGATTCGAGACGGCCTCTTCTATGGTCATTCGCCTGGAACTCGAGATGAGATTGTCGGCGTGGGCAACGATCTTCTCTTCCAGGGTCTGGGGGAAGTAGTCCTTCTCAGGCAATCCCAGGGCCTTGGCCTCCTTCTTGGTGATCCCGGCGCCAATATGTCTCTCGATGATCCTGACAACAGCCGGAGGCAGCTTTAATCCAGCTGCGAGTTTCGCACCCTGCACTGCGTGGTCCATCCCGTGGGTCCTGCATCTTCCGATATCGTGGAGCATGCTGCCAGTCTCAACAACGGCGATGCTCGCCCTGCACTTCTTGGCGATCTTCAACGCAAGGCTGTGAACGGCCTCGCAATGCTTCACAACATCCTCGTCGCAGCCGCTCTCTCGAAGGATCCTGAGGCATTCATCCCTTCCCGGAAGTCCTGCGGGCTTTGCCTTTCCTCCGGTCAACTACCGTCTTCCCCCTCGGGTTTGGAAGTATCTTCAGCTGGCCTTTGAAGTCCTTGTCCAGCGCCTTGCCACCTGTATGTCTGTCGAGGAATATAGCGAGAGCGGCAATCTCCGAATGTGGCTGGTTGCCTACTGACACGTTCCAGTCCGCGAGCTCGTAGACCTCCCTCGGGACCTTCTCCGCTCCCACGACAATCATGAGATCATTGGCCCTGATGGCCCGGAGGGCGTGTGCAAGCTTCTCACCATACATCGTGAGATGCACGACCTCGCCCTTCCACGCCTTCACGGCCCTCCTCCAATCAACGCCCGTTCTGATCTTGAACTTCCCGCCAAAGCGCTCGACTACGCTGTCGATGGTCTTCTCAAGTTCCCTGTCCTCTGTTGAGACCCAGACCTCGTCCGCGCCCAGAGCACGCGCGGTCAGGGCAACATGCGTCGTGACCCTCTGATCCCTGGCGGGGCGATGGCCGAGCCTTAGAACCACAATCATGACCTGCATCTCCGAGGAGGCCTACTCCTTGATCCGTTCTATCCTATGGCCCCTGTAATCGAGCTTGGTGCTCCTCTTCACCAGGCTCTTGAGCATCGTGAATGTCACGCCCAGCACCTCAGCGACATCTCCAGCGAACTTGCCCTGTGCTCCGACCATCTCGTAGATCTGCTTTTCGATCTTCTGGAACTCCTTCTCTTCCATCACTGCGGCCGCAAGGACATCGCTGATCTCGTACACTGGCCACGAGGCGTTGATGTGAAAGGACGTGTAGTAGGTATGATAGGCCTTCTCCGGCTGCTGGTCGGGGGAGGTCTGCCACCGTGTCTCGACAAGCTTCATCTTCTCGAAGAAAAGGAGGGCATCCTTGCCGGCGGGACCGAACTGCTTCTCTATGTCCCTGACCGTGTGCCACTCAAGCGTCACAAGCTTCAAAACCTCTCTTTTGACCTTGGTATCCACCGCCCGGAACATCGGAACCAGCTCAGCCGGTTCGGTGATTACCTTGATCCGCGTCATAGACGGACCTTATCCGAGTGTGAGCATATAAGCCTAATTGGAATTGCAGATGTACAATTTTGACCGACTGGCTCGGTGCAGAAATGATGGTATATTCCAATGGAAACGAAGCCTTCGCGCGAGGCGAGAGCTTTATCTAGGGAGAACCTCTACCGCCGCCTGCAGGGCGTGCTGCGATGATGGCAAAGGACCTCAAGGACAGGACGAAAGTCGACGAATTGGTCCTTACGATTACCGAGAAGAAGGAGCCCAGGGAGTTTCAGTCCAAGTGGTCTGGGGCCTCGGGGAGGGTCTGCGACGCCGTGGGCACGGACGACAACGGTGACACTGTCAACGTGAGCCTCTGGAACGAGGACATAGACAAGGTCGAGATCAACTCGCGGATAAGGATCATCAACGGCTGGGCTTCGTCCTACAAGAACAAGCTGCAGGTGAGCGCCGGGAAGTTCGGCAAGCTTGAGATCATATAGAGGCTAGCTCGCGAACGGATACGATTCTCATCCTCAAAGCATAAACGCAAGCCAAGACATCACAGCGGCAGGGAACACGGCCATCACGAAGTCGTCGTCCACATAGGGATTCTTGTACCTCTCCGACGGGATGGCAACAATCGCTCCTGCCAGGCCCAGGATGAGCGACATGGCAACGCCACGCCATCCGCACATGATGAGGCTGGCAGAGCACAGCACGAAGTATGCTCCAAAGGACAGTGTGAGCACAATCGACTCGCGCTTTCTGGCCGACCTCAGCTCGCCGGCAAGGGGGTCCACAAAGGCCATGCTCACGAGTGACGCGGTCGCGACATCGTATGGAAACAGCCAGAGAACAGCGGTGATTCCTGCAGAGGCCCAGACGAAGGACGCGATGTGATGGGCCTCGTGAGGCCTGAGCCCGAGGAAGATGACGCCTTTCTTGAGCCGATACCCTTCGAAGATAGCTATGCCGGCGAAGAAAACGATCAACAGAACCCATCTTCTGAAGCCGACGATTGGAAGGTCATCCGGAAGGAGATAGTACAGAGGAGCGAGGGCGATGAGCCCGTGAATTGCCCTTCTGATGAGGACATCCTTCTTCACAGCGAAGGCCTCCGAATCCAATCTAGCTGGGAGGCTCATAATGCTTCCTGACAACTCAGAACGAGGTCCTGAGCCACTTGGTCTCTATCCCTCGGTACAGGATTCGCGTAGTGACCGCCAGCGAGCCAAGGACAAGGGCTATCCCGACCACAGCAAAGGTCCAATCCGCGAATAAGCTGAACGACAATATGGTCAGGCAGACGTCCGGCAGGAAGGACATGATGCTGAACTTCGCCAGGACGCTCGTGTCGAAAAGGAAGGAACTGGTCTTGAGGCCCGTCAGATACGCCGTCATGATGACCATGTACAGGGATGTGACGAACATCACAACCAGCGCGAGCCAGAGGAGTTCGGTCTCGCCATTCAGAAGCGAGATTGCGACGACGAAGAAGGTCGAAATGCCGAGCGTCAGCAGGAGAAAGACGAGTATGCGCACTCTGATGAGCTGGGGGACAGTGACCGGCAGGAGGGAGTAGTACTCGGCCAGGTCGATGTTGTTCAGCCAGTTGTACATCATCACGCCTATGAATCCCACCATGGCCGCGTAGAAGACCGAGTTGAAGCCCACTGGTATCGCGAGGCCATAGTTCACGAACCAGACGGTGATAGAGAGGAAGAGCAGGGGCAGGACGAATGCGAAGAACATCTTCGCGATGATTCCACTCCTGCGGAGGTCCACGAGCTCCTTCGAGATGAGAGCTCTGTTCAGGCCCGTGAGCCAATGGACTCTAGAATGATACGCTGGCAGCATGTCACCATAGGACTGCGAGACGATGTTTATCCTGACCTGCACAAGGGCGTATGACAGCGCGGCCATACCTGCGGCTGCGACCAGAGAAGCTGCGGCATACAAGACGGCGGTCATTGGGTCTGCGCCCAAAGGTTGCACATTCATCTGGAAACCGAGGGAAGGCACAAGTGCGTTCAGGCCGGGGACGTTGAGAACGCCCTGTGACAGAAATAGGGCTGCTATGACGGCGGTGAAGGCGACGAACGCTCTCAGATTCCTTATGTAAAGGACAGAAGCCAGGAAGCTCAAAGACATCCCAAGCAGGAATGCCAAGAGCACCGCAACAAAGAACAGGCCGATGCTCACCATTGAGAAGTGCATGAATGGAGCTGCGCCGACAAGGCCCAGTGTAGCAGGGATCAGCATCAGGAGCATGTAGAACACAGCGTCTCTCAGGTAGATGCCCAAGAAGGTCGTCCTGAAGGATATCGGCAGCAGGTATGGCATCGCCACAAGGTAGTTGCTTCTGCCATATCGACGCTCTAGGTACTCCCTTCCCATAAGGCCGAACGCGCCCACGCTCAGCCCGTACATGAAGGCTGAAAGATGGGCGAAGACCGCGAACTGTTCAAGTGTGATCGTCTCGAGCATCTTGTTGATTGTGAGCCCGCTCCCGAGAGACAGGATGAACACGAAGACAGGGAACGAGAGGAACCTGTGCTTTCCGGAGTAGCTGGCGTGCGTCCGGAACTCCTCCTTGAGCATCAGCATCAGGAGGTCCTTCGTCCTCACTCACCCCTCGGAAGCAGAACACCGACCGAGCGAAGAAAGAGCCTCTCCAGATTGTCACCCTCTCCCACAAGCTCGTCTATCTTCCCCTGCGCCACAACGCGCCCAAGGTTGACGATGGCGAGCTTGTTGCAGAGCTTCTCGGAGATCTCAAGGATGTGCGAGGCCATGAAAACCGTGCCCCCCTTGGCGATGTACTCCTCGAGGTATTCCCGCAACGTCCTCTGATAGATCGGGTCGAGATTTATGAAGGGCTCGTCAAGAAACAACACGTCTGGCTCGTGGATGAACGCCGATGCGAGCATCAGCTTCTGCCTCATGCCCTTCGACATGTCCTTGCATATGGTGCCCTTCTTCGTCTCGAGGTCGAAGAACGAAAGCCATTTGTCAATCCGGTCCTCGAGGTTGGCCAGCCTCCTGACCTTGCCCACGAAGTAAAGGTATTCGTACCCTGTCAGATAGCTTGGAGGACTCTCCACCTCCGGCACGATCCCGATAAGCTCTTTTACCCTCAAGGGCTCCTTCACAGCATCGATCCCAAGCACGCTTACGGACCCGGACGTGGGCTCCAGCTGGCCCGTGAGTATCCTGATCAGAGTCGTCTTCCCAGCCCCGTTCGGGCCGAAGAAGCCGAAGAAATCGCCCTTTTCGACGGAGATCGATACTCGGTCGAGGGCCTTCAAGCCCCCGAACTCCTTCACGATGTTCTTCGCTTCCAAAACAGGCATCGCGAGCCACGCTATTTGCTAGTAGTTATTTCAAACTTGGTTGCCAACAGACTTACCACTGCACTGGTTTGCTGATTGTCCATTAAATAACACAAGTGTTATCATGTAGCACGACAGGCGATCACAGCTGCTCACAGAGAAGGTATTAAGATGAAGGTCAAGGCAGGCAGGTCTGTCCTCACGAGCAAGATTGAGACCGAGATCGAGCTGCTCCAGAGACATGTCGCGATGCTGAAGGCGATCATGGACAACGAGCCGATAGGCATCATCAGGCTCTCGGAGATGCTCAAGTACCCGCAGCATAAGGTCAGGTACTCCCTGCGGATACTCGAGCAGGAGGGGCTGATCGAGCCCTCCCCTGATGGGGCAGTCACGACCGAGAAGATCCAGGACTTTCTCGACCACCTCAAGGATATCCTGGAGACGATGAGCAATACCGTCAATGAGCTGCGGGAGTCGATCGAGTAGGCCCTTGGCTCCCGCCCCATTGTTTTCGTCCCAGAGGCTGGGCGGCGCGGTGACAAAAGGCTTATCTAACTGGTGCCTCTAACTGCGCATCCACAGAAGCCGTCGTAGCTCAGTCGGTAGAGCGTCCGCCTGTTAAGCGGAAGGTCAACGGTTCGAAACCGTTCGACGGCGCTTCTCACTATTTCTCTCCATAGATGAACCAAGTGAATCTGTGTGCGACCAGCGTTGGCCTGCCTCTGGACCATCTTGTGAAGTCGATTATGAAGATCGTCGAGAGAACCAAGCATAATACCATGTCAATCCACCCGCTGAAAGTGAGAACCAGGCTGAGCACCAATAGGAATCCAAGCATACCACTGGCGAAGTGGGCCTTCTCCACCTTGATGTTCGAGAGGCTCATACAACTAAGGAGGGCCAGAAGGACCGATCCGCTGATTGCCAGAAGCAAGAGGATTGGGACTAGGAAAGAGACCTCGGTTTCCACAAACGCGCTCGCGATGACGAAGCTGACGAAGAGGAACACAAACCCAAGCGCGAAGAACGAGCGAGCCTTGAGAATAGCCTTCTGGCGCGCGGCCTTCAGCAGCTCCTTCGGCAACAGCGCAGCGAGACCGACGAATGCAAACACAGCGATGATCGACAACAGGTACATCCCAGAGTTGGCATCGTAGGGGTTCAGAAGCGTCGCGCAGGCTACCACGTCCAGAAACAGTATCACGAGCACGATGGGGAACTTCCGCCCCAGGAGGAATCGTTCGTTCCGCAGGTGCGGGTAGAGCATCGAGACGATCAGAATGGGCAGAGCGATGCTGACGGAAGAATGGTAGATAGTCAGCCAGACTGCCCAGACCCAGTTTGTGCCCATGACCCTGCCGTATTTACCCAGCCTGCCCAGGTCCATCCATTCGGGGTCGAAGAAACTCTTGACGGCAACGCCCTCCTCGAGAATGCCGTAGGCAGCGCCAAGCACGATCACGCTCGCCCAGCCCTTGTTCCATATCACGGAAACCTCCCTCACCACGAGCACACCCGCACCATAGAGGCCGAGCAGGAACGCGAAGCTCAGGGGAAAGAAGAACTCGCGAGGAGGAGACGAGCCGGACAGCATCTCCGCAATTGCCGGCGAGAGCAAGGCCAGTACCCAGAGAGCTCTGCCCTTCTCGGTCAAGCCTTGCCTTTTCTTGGACGGCTTGTCAACCACATCGTCTGAAGCGGGAGCGGCCTCAGCCATGCCAAGTTCTAGCCTTCTCGCAGGCATTAATCCGATTGTCCTGTTCTCACTGGTGATATCAGGCGTCAATGCCAAATATCGTCCCGGAAATGCCGCTTCCGGACAACACATGGTGAGGAGCAATGGCAGAGATTAGGGTAGGAGACGTCGCACCTGACTTCGAGCTAGAGGACCAGAACGGAAAGAAGGTGAGGCTGAGCCAATTCAGAGACAAGAAGAACGTTCTGTTGGCGTTCTTCCCATTCGCATTCAGCCCGGTCTGCACGAACGAACTCGGGGAGCTGAAGGAGAAGGAGGATACAATCCTCAAACTCGACACGCAAGTTCTGGCGGCAAGCGTTGACAGCACATGGACCCAGAAAGCCTTCGCGAAGAACCTCGGGGTCAGGTTCCCACTGCTCAGCGATTTCGGCAAGAAGGCCGTTGCGCTCTATGGCTCGTTGTACGAGGACAAGGGGTTCGCGAAGAGGACCGTGTTCGTGATTGACAAGAAGGGCAAGGTCGTGTACAAGCGAGTCTACGAGCCTGCTCAGCAGCCCGATATCACGGAAGCAATGGAAGCGCTCAAGAAGCTCGGTTGAGCACAATTCCATCAACAAGACAACCTTTATTAGACAGACCCTGGGTTGTACCCAGCTGGTGAATGGCCATGGCTTGGATCAGGACGCCAACGAAGGGTGAGGCCAAGGGCAAGACTAAGAAGGTTTACGACCGGATAATGAAGGAGAGAGGGCACCTGGCGAACATATTCCAGGCTCAGGGGCTCGAGCCGGACGCGCTGGAGGACCACCTGTCGCTGTACGTTCACTTGATGATCGACGCGGGACCGCTCTGCCGTGAGGAGAGGGAGATGATCGCTGTGGTCGTCTCTGCAGCGAACAGGTGCGCATATGGGGCGATACACCATTCCGAGGCACTCGAGACGGTCGAGAAGGACCCTAAGGCATTGTACAGACTGCTGAAGGAGTTCACGGCAAGGAAGGAGAGCCCTAGGGAGAAGGCTTTGCTGGCATATGCCGCGAAGCTCACCCTAGCCCCGAAGGACATCACGGAAGAGGACATCAAGGACCTGAGAGACGCGGGACTGGCCGATGAGGAGATACTGCGGGCGAACCTCATCGCGAGCTACTTCAACTTCTCGAACAGGATCGCTCTCGGGCTCGGAGTCGAGCTCGAGGAGGGCAAGGCCAGGACTTACAAGTACTAGCAGACGGGAGTGTCCGGGTCATGATTGCTTTCGAACAGAAGACTACATCCCTCAGGGAAGGGGAGGTGGCAATCATTGGCGTGCCGCTTGATGAGAACTCCTCGTTCCTGAGAGGGGCCGCTCTGGCACCACCTCTCATCCGAGAGGCACTTCGCTCAAGGTCGTCCAACATGTCAACAGAGCTCGGAATCGACCTGGGCACGGAGAAAGGCTGGACAGACCTGGGAGATCTCGAGTTGCCAGCCGGCCAGGAGGCGCTCGAGAAGATAGACGTCTCGATTTCAAGCATCCTCGCACGAGGGGGTCGACCGCTCACGCTGGGCGGAGACCATTCGATCACCTATCCGATACTGAAGGCGTTTGGGAGGAATTACAGACCGCTCACGATTCTCCAGATCGACGCGCATCCCGACACATACGATGAGTACGAAGGCAACCGATACTCCCACGCATGTCCTTTCGCCAGAATAATGGAAGAGGGGTTGGCGACGCGCCTTGTGCAGGTCGGGGTGCGATCGCTCACGCCGTGCCAGCGCCAGCAGAACGAGCGCTTCGGCATCACCGCGATTGAGATGAAAGACTGGCCATCAGAGAGGATTCCTGAACTCGAAGAACCAGTGTATCTTTCCCTCGACCTCGATGGCGTGGACCCTGCGTTCGCGCCTGGAGTGTCTCATCGAGAACCCGGCGGTCTAACGACCCGGGACGTGCTCCGGATCATCCATGCTCTTCCCCCGCACCTCGTCGGTGCCGATATAGTCGAGTTCAATCCGAGCCGTGACACCGTCGGCGTGACGGCTATGGTTGCGGCCAAGTTCTGCAAAGAGCTCATCGGGCGGATGATGACGACGCCTGCACAGAAACTCTAATATGCCCAGGGGTGTTATGACCAAAACCGAGGGCCCGTAGCTTAGTCCGGCGGAGCGATTGGCTCATAACCAGTTGGTCATCGGTTCAAATCCGATCGGGCCCACTTGGCCAATGATTCTTCATGCAGAGCAAGAACTGAAGCCAGCCTAGCCCGGCGCTCCCGCTAGCCTGTGCAAATCATGAAAAGGAACATACGAAATGTGAAAGGTTTTCAGCGATGGAACGTTCACGATAATGCAGGCACAGTTTGCTTAGAATCTTCGTGGCGGCCTGTGTTTCTGATAACATTCCTTGCAGTACACGGGCCTGCCTTCTGTGGGCTTAAACGGAACCTGTGCCTCCGCGCCGCAGTCAGAGCACTTCACTGTGTGCATCTCCCTTGGCCTGTCGAAGCCTCGGTCTGACCTGCGTGGTCTGTCGTCCATTAGGACTACCTCCTTATTATCTCCTCGGACTCCTTTTCCGGTGCCCGAGGCAATGACCTCTAAGCTGTTCCGGTATATTATAGAGTTCCCCATCACCACGGGTCATGTTATCAGAGGAGGGCCTTGAATGCCCAGGAGCCTCAAGTTCTTCTACTTCGGACACCAGTGCCCTCATAACGCTTATCTGCTTGCGCGGATCAAGACGATAGCCTGGAAGGAATCGGTCCCGCTGCATCTCTTCGATATCACGAATGACGAAGAGACTTGTGCGAGATACAGGATCTTCTCGCCCAACATGCTGATTGTGAACGACAAGTACAGGTTGCACGGGCCGTTCTCGAAGGAGAGGATCGTCGCGATGCTCGACGACGAGGACATCGAACCTCGGGCGTACGCCGTGAAGCAAAGCGAGGACGTCGTCAAGGGGGACCTCCTTCCCCTGACACCGAAATCGGTACTTTCGACCTGCGTCCCCTGCATAGGACCGGATGACACGGGGCTCTGCAGGGGCAAGGCGGAATGGATCGGCGATATGATGAAATCCTCTGGCCTGGACAATCTCGGCTACCTTCACTTCGTCGGTGGGGTGTGCGTTGGAGGAGCTGAGTTCCTCCCGTCAGAAAAAGTGCCCTACCCAATTCCGGACAAGCGCGATGACAATGCTTTCATCACTTGCTCCTTCCTGTCGGACGAAGTCAAGGACTACCGTACGCATCCCCTGCTCGCGCTATTAGGTCATCTGAGGGACCACGGATTCAGCACGGTCTCTGTCGCGGCGTCTGTAGATGTGGTGTTCCCGAACGGGCCTGTCGAATGGTTCGAGAGAAAGGGGTTCAAGGACAGGGGCGTTCTGATCAACGAAGAACTCCATTGCGCGGAGATACACTACTTGCAGCTTCGGCTCTGACGAACGCACAAGGAGAAATCTCCAATCAACTTCCTTGCAGACATAAGGGATCCGCCGCTCATGACAGTATCAGCAAGAGATGTTCGATGCCCACCAACTGAGTCCAGAGCTGTCGCTGCGAACTTGAAGGAGCTTGGCAAGGCGTTCGAATATCACGAGTACCCCGATGAAGGGCACTGGCCAAGGAAGAGGAAGAATCTGAGACCTCTACGAGAGATCGAGCAGGTTCCTTGACGAGCACATGCCGAAATGAGCTGGTGTTCACTGTCTGCGGTAGTAGGGATTCATCAAGTCCTCAAAACACGACAATGCAGCAGCGGCCCCTCCGTGCACCGCGGCCACGATCTGCCTGATGCCGCCAGCCACGTCTCCCGCAGCATACACGAATGGCACGTTCGTCCGATACGATTTGTCCACATTCACAAATCCCCCCTGGTCCATGTCGAGCTCCAGCTCAGCAGCGAGTTGGCTGCTTGGAACCTCCCCTACCGCCACGAACACGCCGTTCACTGGTTTGATCTGAGCGGCCCCGGTCTTGAGGTTCCTCAGTTTGACGGCGATCACCTCTTCGGTTCCGACTATCTCGTCGACCACGGTGCCCCATATCACGGATATGTTGCGCTGAGCAACGCTGTCCTGAAGATGTCGATCCGCCCGGAATGCATCGCGCCTGTGGGCAATGGAGACTTTGCACCCGATCGAGTTAAGGTAGAGAGCGTCTGTCAGCGCCGCGTTTCCGCCCCCGACGACAATGACCTCCCGACCTTTGTAGAAGAATCCGTCACATGTTGCGCAATAGCTCACGCCTCTCCCGGTCATTCCTTCCTCGCCTGGGACTTCGAGCTTCCTGTGAGCAGAGCCTGTCGCGAGAATGATGGCCTTGCAGGTGTACCTGCCCGATATTGTGGTGACCTCGAACTTCTCTCCCCCGCGGACTCTCAGAACCTCCTCGCCCTCCCTTATTTCCACATACCTGCGCGCATGCTCTGCCATGACCTCCATGAGCTTCATGCCGGTGATGTCGGGTAGGCCGGGGTAGTTCTCTATGGTGGGGCTTGTGAGGACCTGACCACCAGGGACTCCCTTCTCCAGGACGACGCACTCCAGCCCTGCCCTCTTCGCGTAGATGCCTGCTGACAATCCTGCAGGACCAGCACCTACGATGATTACGTCGTAGTCGCCGATTACGTTCTCTGTAGGGTTTGCATCGATGCCCTCGATGGTCATCAGCCTGGTGAATCTCCCAGCTCCGTATAAACAATTGGCCTCGGGCATTTTGACAGATCTCGACAGCCGACCCAATATCATAAAATACTGACTGAGGCGTTCCTCGAAAAGACGAGCCACCACGCGGACCAGACTTAGTGAGGATGCCGCGGGACAGTTCAGGTGTGGTGTGGGAACCCGATGGACATTCAGACCATTACTGCGTTTCTCGCAATTGGTGCCGCCATATTCATCGGATTCTTCGGAAACATGATCTTCAGCAAATACAGGATTCCGGATGTACTCATCCTCGTCCTTCTCGGCATGGTAATCGGCCCGGATGTCCTCGGAGGAAGGATGCATCTGGTGACGCTGTCCACTCTGACAGAAGTCGAGAAGTTCAAGGATTTCTTCTTGTCTGTGGCATTGGTCATCATTCTCTTTGATGGAGGGCTCACGCTCGACATACGTTCGGTAATCGAGTCGGCAAGGCTCTCGGTGCTGATGTCAGTCGTGACATTCTTGGTGGAGATGCTCTCGATAGCCGCGGTCCTCCATTTCATCGTCGACGTGGACTTCATGATCGCGCTGGTCCTTGGATCCATAGTTGGAGGGACCACAGGTGCAGTTGTGATCCCGATTGCCTCGAAGATGAGGATTCGGCCTCAGACGAAGGCCATGCTCATCATGGAGAGTGTGATCACTGACGTCCTGGTCATCGTGACGACCCTCACTCTGGTCAAGGTCATCGATCTCGGCGACATGAGCCTGCTGACCGTTGCCAGGGAGCTGACGGTGAAGTTCGTGGTTGGAGGAGCTGTTGGCTTCCTGGGAGGCATCGCTTGGCTCTTCGTTCTCCAGAGGCTGCACAATCAGCCGTTGTCCTATATGCTGACTGTTGGAGCTCTGTTCCTCATAGCTGGCCTGGTCGAGATGCCACCGATAGGTAGCTCGGGAGCCGTTGCTGCACTCTTGTTCGGCCTGGCAATCGGGAACAGACAGTTCATTAAGAAATGGCTCACCTCGAAGTCCCTGACGCTGCCGTCCAACGAACATCTGCAGCACTTCCACACTGAGATCACTTTCTTCGTCAGGACTTTCTTCTTCGTGTACCTGGGCCTGATGTTCAGGTTTGACACATTCACCACGATTCATCTCGTCGCCGGCCTCTTGATGATTGGCTTGATCGTGGACGCCAGAAAGCTCACATCGTCTGTCGCCTGTAAGCTCGGCGACCTGTCCGAGGATGATGCGAACGCAGTGTTCTCAATGATGCCGAAGGGGCTCTCGGCTGCCGTGCTCGCCACCCTGCCAGCAGTTCAACTTGCTGACAACCAGGCCTGGTTGGATATCCCGCATGCTGGGGAGTTGTTCCTGAACACGACCCTGATCGTGATACTGGGGACCACGATTCTCGCTACGATATTCAGTTTTGCGACAGAGAAGCGGATAGACAGGCGCAACAGAATTGCCCTGAGGAGACGGCTTGCGCAAGAGGGATGAATCACTCTAGCCGGAGGAGAACCTCGTTCGCGAACTCCTTGGTACCATAGTCTTTGGTGCCGAGAACGCGGGCAAAATCCTTGGTCAACACACCTTCGGAGAAGGTCTTCTCCAGACTTCTGACAACAATCTCACCAGCTGCTGCCAATCCAAGATGTTCTAACATCATGGCGCCGGATAGAATCAAGGAACACGGGTTCGCCACGTTCTTTCCTGCATACTTTGGTGCGGTGCCGTGGACTGCTTCGAAGACTGCAGCAGAGTCTCCGATGTTAGCGCCAGGCGCGATCCCCAGGCCGCCGACTAGAGCAGCACAGGCGTCTGCGAGGTAGTCGCCGTTGAGGTTCGGCGTCGCGAGCACGGAGTATTCCTCAGGCCTAATCAGTATCTGCTGGAACATGTTATCCGCGATCCTGTCATTCATCAGGACTTTGCCCTCCTGAATAGAATCGTGCTCAACAGCACCTGACCCGTCCTCAAGAAGAACAACATCCTGAAACTCCGTCTTGGCGAGATCATACCCCCAGTCCCTGAACGCGCCCTCGGTGAACTTCATGATATTGCCCTTGTGGACCAGCGTGACTTTCTTCAACTTCTTCCTCAGCGCATATCTTAT
>Ga0315308_1000396_pt1 | contig 24226 bp, 21 predicted proteins | sample TDP3_MG_FD_203078 | JGI IMG/M metagenome (GOLD analysis project Ga0315308, IMG submission 203078) | Freshwater sediment microbial communities from Lake Towuti, South Sulawesi, Indonesia - TDP3 | ecosystem: Environmental > Aquatic > Freshwater > Lake > Sediment | place: Indonesia: South Sulawesi... | reverse complement strand
GGAGAACAGAGGCAAGGGCAACCAGGACCGAAATATATAATATTCTCTTATTATTCATACAGATTTCTCCAGATTGGGAAGCCTTTTTCTGCGATAATCAATAACTCATCCCGTCAATTTTAGAACTTCCCTTACCTTCTATAGTAACCAATACCTTATTGGGTAAGCAGACTATATTCTGGCCCGGTTTATTTATCCATCCTGTATTTACACATATTTTTTGAAAGCAGGACGACTCCACAACTCTAACTCTTCCATCCTTAACCTCTATGACGACCTTTCCTTTATCTCCTTCAATACTAAATTTCCTATCCATCGTCAACGATATCGTCTCTACAGGACCGTTCCCTACCTTTATCGAGGCTTGGGCCACCTCAACCGAAGCAAAGAAAGGCTTCATAAAAAGGAAACAGGCGAGACTCAGCAGGCAAAATATTAAAATCTTATCACTTCTACTTAACATAATCGATCTTAGAACCCAATCCCGAAGAGATAGAAACCTCTCCTTCCTTATTAACAATGACTCCTTCCACTTCTTTTAAATTCTCGATCAAATTCATCCCTTCCTCAGGACCCAGGACGAATACCCCGGTAGCCAGACCGTCAGCAAAGGTAGCTTTCTCGGCCACAATTGTCACGCTCTGACACCCATCTGCAGGATAACCTGTCTTGGGATTGAGGATATGGTGGTACCTTTTACCCTCGGAAAAAAAGAACCGCTCGTAATCGCCAGAAGTAACGATTGCCTTATCTTCCAATTCCACAATTCCCAAAATTTCTCCTTCTTTTCGAGGGTGCCGAATACCAATCCGCCAAGGTTTTCCTCGTTTCCTACCCAAAACATATATGTCTCCTCCCGCATTCACCATAGCACTTTTTATGTTCTTCTCTTTCAGAACTCTTATTGCAGCATCAACCGCATAACCTTTGGCTATTCCTCCCAAATCGATGCCCATGCTCCTTTTAGCAAATTTGACTCTTCCATTTTCTACTATCATATTTTTGTAATTTACTAACTTTAATTTTTCTACAATCTCTCTCCTATCCGGCACTTTAACAGTCTCTCCATCGAACTTCCAGGTTCTACACAGCGGATAAATAGTAATATCAAAAGAACCTTTAGTCAGGTCCGATATATAAACCGCCTCGCCGAGTACCGAGCTAAGTTCATCGCTAACGGTTATCCAGCCATCTCCTGAAAGAGAATGCTCCGGGTTATTTATGAGCGCCTCCTTATTTATTTTTGAAACCTCACTTTCCGGAAGAAAACGAGACATTTTTTCTTCCACTCTTCTCATCTCTTCCATAGAGGCATCAATAGCCTTTTCTGCCTCAGTCTTGTTCTTATGACATACCTTCACCTCAACCACTGTATCCATTAAGAATCCTACCTTACTATATTCTTTCTTCCCACAACCAGAGATAAGAAAAACAGTTAATATGAAGATGGGCGCCCTAATTTTCCCCATTTTCCGGACCTCAAATCTTTATGTTTATCTTCTCCCCACATTTTCTGCAATTCTCTCCCTCAAGACCCACGACCTTGGTATAGTAACCCCGTCGTTCAATGAGTACTTCTTTGCATATCGGACAGTAGGTATTTGATTCAGGCTTTTCCCAGACATTTCCGAGGTAGACATACTTCAATTTCTTCTGAGCAATTTTTTTTGCCTTTTCCAGAGTAGCCAGAGGCGTGGCTTCAATAGTCATCTTGTAGCAAGGATAGTAGCGGGAGAAATGTAGAGGGATTTCATCAGATAGAGAGGATAGCCAATCGGTCAAGTCCTCAATTTCGCTGTCAGAGTCGTTAAGAGTGGGAATGACGAGATTTGTGATTTCCACATGCTTCTTGTTCTTAACCATAATTTCCACCGTGCGTAGCACATCTCCCAGTTTGCCTTTACAATAATCTTTATAGAAATCGTTCCGAAAAGACTTGACATCAACATTGGCTGCGTCAATGTAGGGCAGGAGATTTACGAGAGGTTCTTCATTAATATAGCCATTGGTGACCAAAACATTTTTCAAATCGTATTTTTGCGCCTCGTGAGCAGTTTCCAAGAGGTATTCAAAGTTAATCAAAGGCTCATTGTAGGTATAGGCTATGCCAATAGAATCGTACTCTTTTGCCAGTCTTACTGCATCATCGGAGGTAACAGTCCTGGTAGGAACTTCGCCCATTTCTGCCTGAGAAATCTCATAATTTTGACAACCCCTGCACTTAAAATTACAGCCAATTGTCCCCAGTGAAAGAATTTCTCTTCCCGGATAAAAATGGTAGAGAGGCTTCTTCTCAACGGGATCCATATTTATGGATGTAAACTGGTCATAAACTAAAGCAAAAAGTTTTCCTTCCACATTTTTTCGAGTCCGGCAGATGCCAGTCTTTCCATCATCAATAATGCATTGATGAGGGCACAGGAAACACTGGACCCTATTATCTTTCTCCAGGCGAAGGTAGTATAAAGCCTCTTTCATCAATTTCCCTTCTTCTTTAAAGCGAGGACATCAGAAATCCATCTTAAATAATCTTTGTTTCCTCCCGCTATGGGTAGAGCAATTATTTCTGGAACCTCGTAACTGTGAATTTCCTTTACTCTTTTCACAATCCTATTCACCATTTTCCCCTGCGTCTTGACCACGAGCATCCACTCCTTGCTGACTTCAATATTACCCTTCCACCAGTAAAGAGATTCAACATTAGGGAGAATATTTACACATGCTGCCAGTTTCTCTTCCACCAAAACCCTGGCCAGTCTTTTTGCCTCTTCCTCTTTGCCCGAAGTAATGAATATTGCTATCTCTTTCATAGAATTTTGCTCTTCGGAACTTATCCCCTCGTTTCCAATCTCTTCTTTCCCAATGGGTCCCTTATATAATTATCCCGGCACTTCTTACAAAGAACAAACTCAAATCCGACACATATATCCTTCTCCAGCCTCTCCCCCCGCTTCCTCTTAATCTTCTCTAATAAATCTTCCATCTCTTTCCTGAAATCGCGGGTTAAGTCAAGAAGACCAATTTCCAGGCCTTCCCAGGCAGCGTATGATGCTATCCTGAGTACATAGCGGTTCCTTACAATTTCCTTCCCACAAAGGTCGCATCTATGTTTCATATCCATTCCCTACATATGACCCCTAATATACCCCGAAAAAGATATGTCCTCACCCTACACTAAAATGTATTAAAAAGATAATTTGTGAAGGGCATTTGGCGTTAAGAAATTCCCTGGCGATGAACAAATTATCTTTTAATTTCTTATCTACGCTTCGACCAAACCGAGGGCTATATCTTTGGATATCATTCCACCTTTACTATTGACTTAGTCGGACATACCTCAACACAGGCGCCGCAATTCGTGCATTTCTCGTAATCAATGATAGCCAGATTATTTTCTATCCTTATAGCGCCCGGCTCACAGACCTTAACACAGGCACCGCAGGCAATACAGCCAAACTTACATATCTTCCGAACTACAGCTCCTCTATCAAGGGAATTGCATTTAACATAGACTTTCGCTTTTTTAGGAATAAGGCTGATTACTTCCGTCGGGCAGACTTCAACGCACTTTCCACATGCCGTGCATTTATCCATCAAAATCTCAGGTGTCTTTCCCTTTTCCCAGTTGATTGCATCAAAGGGACAAACTTCCTTACACGAGCCAAGTCCCAGACAGGCATAACTGCAAGCCTTGTATCCACCGGCCAAAAGATGAGCCGCGCGACAGTCCTCCACTCCATTGTAGTCATACTTTACCTTGCTCTCATCTCCCTGACACATAACCCGGGCAACTTCAGCCTCTTTAACTTCCAATTTTTTCCCGATAATCTCGCCTATCTTGGACAGAACCTCCTGGGTGACCACCGGGCAAGTAACTGCTCCGATTTCCCCTCTGACTAACGCCTCTGCCATGCCCGAACAGCCGGCAAAGCCGCAAGCCCCACAATTACTTCCCGGGAGGATTTTCAATACCATCTCTTGCCTCGGGTCAACTTCTACAGCAAATTTTTTGCCAGCCACGGCTAAAAGAAAACCGAAAAGGAGTCCGAGGCCACCCAAAACAGCCACCGCAAAAAGGACCATACGTCCCCCTGTATATCATAACCCAAAAAGCCCTTTAAAGCCCAAGAATGCTAAAGACATCAGAGCGGCAACGAAAAATGCCACTGGATATCCTTTTAATGGCTCGGGAATTGGCGCAATTTCCAACCTAATCCTAATTCCGGTAAAAAGCATTATGGCCACTGTATAGCCCAAGGAGACTCCCAAGGAATATACAGTGGTCTGAATAAAACCAAAATTGTAATCGACATGAAGAAAAGCAACTGCCAGGATAGCGCAATTGGTTGTAACCAATGGAAGATATATTCCCAGAGCCCGATACAAGTTATAAATATACTTCTTCATAAAAAGTTCTTCCAGTTGGACCAAAGAGGCGATTACCAATATGAAAATTGTGATTTTCAGGAATACCAGATTTAGGGGCAAAAGGAGGAAGTGGTACAAAACCCAGGTAACGGCCGAGGATATAGTCATTACGAAAATAACCGCCATGCTCATCCCCAGGGAAACATCCATCTGGCGAGAAACGCCAAAGAAGGAACAAAGCGCAATGAAACGGATAAGTAGAATATTGTTTATTAAGAGAGCAGAAAAGAAAATGCCGAATAAACTTAACCCCTCCATTTAATTCCTCCATTATCTCGAACTAAGAAATTCATTTCTTTCTCCCTTTCCACCAGTTGAGGATTCCCATCAGGAAACCGATGGTCATAAATGCGCCCGGGGGTAGAATCATAATCAAAGCGGGCTGAGAGATGAATGCCCCTGAGCCGAATATTGTACCATTACCCAAAACCTCTCTTATTATCCCAATTGTTACTATTACCAGAGTAAATCCGAGACTCATCCCGATGCCATCCAAAAGCGAATCCATCACGGAATTCCGATAGGCAAATGCCTCTGCCCGTCCCAGAATAATGCAGTTCACTACAATCAAAGGAACAAACACCCCCAGGGCCCTGTGGAGGGGTGGAAAATATGCAGCCATAACATAATCGGTTATGGTAACAAAAGTAGCTATAATGATGATGAAAACAGGAATACGAATATCTTCAGGAACTATACGGCGACAAAATGAAATCATCGCATTGGAAAAAATCAACACAAAACTTGCGGCGACTCCCATACCCAGGGCATTAATTGCGGAACTGGAAACTGCCAAGAGCGGACAAAGCCCAATCATTAATACCAAAACCGGGTTCTCCCTGAAAATTCCGTTAGTAAAGCTTTTCAACTTGGCCATGCCCTTCACCATCCAATTTGCCAATTTATCAAGATACTGTGGCCTCTCTCAAGGCAGAATAGATTCTCGCTAAACAATCAATTGCACCCGCACTCTATCCCCGACCTTCAATACTCTGGCATTTTCAGAAACAATGGCGATACCATCGCACTCCACCATAGATTTAAGTATTCCCGAACCCTGAGGACCTGTGAGAGAAGCAAAATATTTCCCATTTCTATAATCCAATTTCACTCGAAGAAAATGTCTCCTGTCGTCTTTTTTTGCCACAGGCGTTCTCAGAAAAGCAGAAATTTCTGGTAAATCAATTGGTCTATCCACGAGCTTCATCATAAGGGGACGGACAAACTCCAAGAAGGAGACCATGGAAGAGACGGGATTCCCGGGCAAACCAAAGACCGGTATCCGACCAATGTAACCAAAACTGATTGGCATCCCGGGTCTAATCGCTACTTTCCAGAACTTCTCCTCGTATCCGAGAGAATTCAGGGCCCCGCGGACAAAATCGAACATACCCATAGAAACTCCGCCAGAGATAATCATTATATCGGAATTAAATCCCTTTTTCATCTTTCTTACCAGTCTATTCCTTTCATCGCTTTCTATTCCGAGAAGAAGCGGAACACCACCAAATTTTTCCACAAGACCGTACAGAGAATATGTATTTATATCTCTCACCTTTCCCGGAAGAATTTTCTCCCCAGGTTCAATGATTTCATTACCTGTAACCAATATAGCCACCACTGGTTTTCGAAAAACCCTCACTCTCTCCCTTCCAACAGAGGCGAGCATTCCCAACTCAGCTGGGCCAACGAGTGTGGCTCTTTTCAGGACCACCTCTCCTTTTTTCACATCTTCTCCTGAATAACGCACATTTTTCCCGGGCTCGATTTCGTGAAGTATTCGGACGACCCCTGAGCCATTGGTCTCTGTATCCTCGACAGGAACGACACCGCTGCAACCTTTCGGAATCGGGGCGCCGGTAGTTATAGCCATAGCCTGGCCTGGTCTCAATCTCTTCTTTAAGGATTCCCCGCATGCCACAACTCCCGCCACTTTCAGCTCCTGAGGAATATTCTTGATGTCACTTGTATTTATTGCATAGCCGTCCATTGCAGAATTGTCGACATAGGGAACATTATCTTGGGCAATTATGTCTCGAGCAAGAACTCTTCCATATGCGGAAGATAGGTCTATCCATTCTGACTCTATTGGCTTCGTATCTTCCAGGACCGTCCTGAGAGCTTGCCCAAACTTCAACATTTAACCCTGCTTCCTCCCAATTATTCCCTTTTAGGATGAAAGGATATCTGTAGCTACAAAGCGCGACCTTTGCTTCTTATTCGCAGAGGTTCGTTCTGCAGCTACAAATTTCTGGGATACCGATCTCCAGCAGTGGTCAAAACAAAAAATTCTCAAGCGAGTATCACTCCACTCCTTTTTCTAAAGCGTTATTGAGGGCTTCCATCAACCCTTTGCTGGAATAGGTCGCCCCAGTAACTACATCAACATCTAGATTCTGTTTCTCCAGTATTTCGCGGGGAATCTTCTCCCTAACTCTGGACCAGTATTCAACTACCTCTTGCTGGTCTAAAATCGCTATCTCCACGATACGATGATTTCGCACAGTAACCTTAACCTTAATCAATCCATTAAAACCTTTTCCTTCGCCAGTATAGGTTCCATCACGGACATATTTGAGAATCTCTATTTTCTTTAGATATGTAAGGAAGTCACCATACAGACCATACAGTTTCTTGGCTCCGTCAAGCACTGCGCGGGAAGAAATGGTAGCTGCCGTAATTGCTTCAACCTTACCTTTGGGGTCTTCCCTTTTGAAACTCAAATCACCAGCCTTCAGTTTAATAAATTGTTTACAAAACCAATCCTCTGTAATCTTTGAGCCCAGACCCGGAGTCTCGCTCTGCTGGAGTATTCGAAATCCTGTTATCTCTCCTTCTATATTAAATCCCATAAGCATTTCTATTGGCCCAGAATAACCCCGTGCCTTTGTCTTTATAGTCACGCCCACACGCTTACCCTTCTCGTCAAATCCAACAAAATATTCCTGCTCCCCAATACTTGCCTGTTTGAATTCGGTTGCCCCGGGCAGGACCTCTTCCAAAGCTTTCCTGGCTTCTTCCTCAGCATAGGCATCTATCTTAGGTTTTGTGCTCACATAGGTCACGGAAAGTAACCAGGCTGCCAGGGAAGCTGTAACTGTTAGCAATATACTCCTCATTATGATTGTTCTCATAATAAATCACACGACCATTATGGATTACTAAGAACTTTCGGCCCTGTGCTTTTTATATTGTTCTTCCCATCTTCTCAAGTGCCGAAAACCTTTGGCTCAGTAAACCTGTCAATTATCGGAGTTAGCATATCCATAATAAGAATGGAATAACAGACTCCTTCTGGAAATCCCCCCTTGAACCTGATCAACACAGTGAGAAGCCCACAACCTATCCCGAATAGAGTCTTACCTTTCCTGGTTAGAGGCGACGTAACCATATCCGTTGCCATAAAGAAAGCTCCCAGAACAAGCCCGCCAGCCATAATGTTGAACAACGGGTCTCTCTTAAACAGAAGACATCCCAGGCCAACCGTTCCAATGTAACTCAATGGAATATGCAGGGTAATCTGCTTTCTACAAATAAGGTATGCTGCTCCAATTAACAATGCTAAAACAGAAACCTCACCTAAACAACCTGCCTTACTACCTAAAAACATTTCTAAATATGATGGCAACTTCTGCTCTAATTCCATCTTCACTATTCCCAGAGGTGATGCAGTTGTAACACCATCAAAAGGGCTCGTCCAGGTGGTCATAATGACAGGCCAGGAGGCTAATAGGATAGCCCGCGCCACCAGGGCCGGATTGAATGGATTGTATCCTAACCCTCCAAAAATCTGCTTTCCCAGAACAATTGCGACAAATCCACCTATTGCTGCCATCCAGAGAGGCGAAGAGGGAGGCAAGACAAAACCTAAAAGCATTCCCGTAACGACCGAACTCAAGTCTCCAATGGTAATCTTTTTGCCCCACATCTTCTCCCAGAAAAACTCACCCGCAACGGAAAAAAAGATACTTGTTGAAACGATAAGAAGCGCCCGCCGGCCAAAAAAGATAGCAGAAGCAACCAACGCTGGAGAAAGCGCAATGAGCACATCAAACATTATCGTTCTGACATTTTCCCTTACTCTAATGTGCGGGGAAACAGAAACAACTAATTTTTCAGAAACGATTTCTTCCATTTTCTCGTCAGCCATCCACTATCTTCTAATCTTTTACTTCTTCTTTCCCCCACTTGATATACTGCACCAGTGGAATCTTCGCCGGACATACATAACCACAGGACCCACATTCCATGCATACAAAGGGACTATATTTCTCTACACTCGCCCAATCTTTATGTCTAACATGTTGGGCTATCACCGTGGGCATCAGGTTAACAGGGCACACATCAATACACTTCCCGCACCGTATGCAATCTCCTTCAGGAAAGCCTTGACCTTCATCATTCAATATCAGTATGCCAGAGGTACCCTTAATTATTGGAACCTCTAAAGTATATTGGGATACCCCCATCATAGGGCCACCGGCGATTACTTTCTCCAGATTTCCTACAAACCCACCGCACTGGGAGACTATATCCTCAAATAGTGTTCCTAAACGAACCCATAAATTTTGCGGTTGCTTAACACCCGGACCTGTAACTGTAACAACCCTCTCAATTAGCGGAATCCCCCTTTTGACTGCCTGTCTTATGGCAAAAGCTGTTCCCACATTATCAACAATCACTCCCACATCGAGTGGCAGCTTACCCGGTGGAACTTTTCTTTTCAAAATAGCATCAATCAAATGTTTTTCTGCGCCCTGAGGATATTTCACCTTGAGCACTGCCAACTCCAAATTGGGTTCCCGCTTTGTCTCTCTTTCTAAAAGAGAAATGGCGTCTCTCTTATTGGCTTCTACTGCCACAATCCCTCGGTCAGCATTGACTGTTTGAGCGATTATCTTAAGCCCCTCAATTATTTCTCGGGGGTATTCCACCATCAACTTATGGTCACAAGTCAGATACGGCTCACACTCACACCCGTTCAATATGACGGTATCAATCTCGCAATTTTCCGGCGGCGTGAGCTTAACATGGGTAGGAAAAGCCGCTCCTCCCAGTCCAGCTATCCCAGCACTCTTGACAATTTCCCTTATCTCATCAGGAGAAAGCCGAAAATAGTCTTCATGGACTGGCAAATCGGTTATCCATTCATCTCTTCCATCAGATTCTACTATGACCGAGGGCACAACAGGGCCCAATGGGTGAGCCCACGGTCTGACATCTACTATTTTCCCAGAGAGACTACTATGAACAGGCAAGGAGATGAAGCCGTCAATTTCACCAATGAGTTGTCCTGTCTTAACCCCGTCCCCGGCTTTCACTATGGGCTTTGCCGGTTTACCAGTATGCTGAGAGAGAGGTATTACCACTTTCTTGGGCAAAGATGCCCTGCCCAGAGGCCGTGTAGAACTAATCTCTTTGAAGTACGGAGGATGGACTCCGCCTTTAAAACTAAATAGTCTTCCCATTTTTACTCTAACTGACCTTCCCCTTAACCCCGGCTCATCGGGGCTACTCTATCAAGTCTCTATTCTTCTTTTATGCTCAATTCTTTAGAATACCCTGCCAGGAATGCTTGCACACACGCGGCGTCCAATTGAGTTCCCTTACACGCTTCTATCTCCTCAATTGCTGCCTCCTCTGAAAGGCCGTTCCTGTACGGCCTCTCGGAAGTAAGAGCATCAAAAGTATCTGCAACAGCAAGTATCCTCGCAATCAACGGAATTTCCTCGCCTTTCAGACCATCGGGATAACCATCTCCATCGTACCTTTCATGGTGGTGGCGGATATTGGAAAGAAGTTCTTTCAGTTGTCTAATTGGCGAAATTATTTCCGCCCCTAATACGGGATGGCGACGAATAAGCTTCCAATCCTCATCGGTTAACTTGTCTTTCTTTCTTAGAACCGAAATGGGAACACCTATCTTGCCCACATCGTGCAGTAGCGCACATAGTTGCACATTCTTCTGAATTTTTTCATCCAAACCTAACTCCTTAGCCATCAGCAACGAAAAATGCATTACTCTTTCAGAGTGGCCGCGAGTATAAGGGTCCTTGGCATCAATGGCTGCCGCCAAGGACTTTACTGTAGCAATATACATATCTTCCAAATCTTCATAAAGCCTCGCTCTCTCGATAGCCACAGCCGCCTGAGCCGACAGCGATTTAAATAAAGCCATATCGGTTTCGGTAAATGGTCTGCCTATCTTATTGATGACTTCCATTGCGCCGATGGTTCGATTCTTAACTTTAAGTGGAGTGCAAATTAATGACTCAGTCCTCTGTCCCAAGGTTTCGTCAACTCTTTTTGAGAAACGGGAATCTTTTGAAACATCGTTTATCAAAAGTGGCTGGTCGTTCTGTACAACCCAACCGGCTACACCTTCTCCGATATCAAGACTTAACTTCTTTATCTCTTCTTTCTTTGCACCGCTGGCCGCTACGAATTGCAATTTCTTCTCCTTCTCATCAATCAAGAGCACCGAACAGCCTTCCGAATCTATTACTTTCATCCCCAGTTCCATAATCAAATCCAGGAGAGGATCCAACTCCAAAGTAGACGCTATGGCTTCAGTGGCTTTCAAAAGACTATCCAATTCCACAACTTTTCTTTCCAGTTCACCAAATAGCATGGCATTTTCAATAACCATTACTATCTCGTTGGAAAGAGATACAATAAGTTTTTGGTCCTCCTCGGTGAAAGGCACCGCGCCCTTTTCGGCTTCCCTTAATTCCTCACGAGGCAGATTCTTATTAAATACTTCTAAAACTCCTAAAACCTTATCTTTCCTTCTCAGGGGAACGCATAATGCATTTACCACAGAAAATCCGACAGCTTTACTTATTTCATCACAGAATATTGGATACTTTGAAGCATCAGAAATAATCGCAGGCTCACCTACTTTCAAAATTGCGCCCATAACTCCCTTGTCGAGTTTCCACTTACCCTTTTCCCCCAATCCTTCTCCGGGACCGCCGCCAACACTTATGTGGGAGGATAATTCTCCTGTCACCTGGTCAATGAGAATAATGACGCCTGCCTGAGCATTAACCAGCTCGATTGTCAGTTTCATCACCTCGTCTAACACTTGCTCAAGATTGCTGGCTAAATTGATTAACTGGGTGATTTTCTGCAGAGCCTCGAATCTAAAATTTAGTTTACTTATAGTCTCTTCCAAGAAAGAATTTTCTTTCTCCATAACCATTCTCCCAATTTTCCAAGGCTAAAACTTATTCAGACCATAGCACAAATATTTTTTATCAATATCGTTTTAATATTAATACTACTAGTAACGCTATGGAAGTATTCAAAATCAGGTCAAAAAGTGAAGAAAGACGAATCGGTTCATCCTTTCCCCGGTCTAAGTTGGCATATCCAATGTGAATCATCCAGACTCCAGGAACCGCAAGGTAGTAGTATCCCTTGAGTAACATTAGTCCCATTATCAGTACCCTTTCAAGAACCTGACCATATTTTTTAGGCGAAGTTGAACCTACTTTTCCGGGCCCGTAGAACAAAGTCTTAATATAAGAGGCTAAAATGCCCCCACCAAATCCACCTGATACAAAGGCTATCCCATATACTACCACATTGTTGTCGTTATATAGAGAAACCACTCTTGAAAGAGCCTCGGGGGGAGTCAACCTTCCTAAGCCGAAAGAAAAGAGCATACCGAGAAAACCTATATGTAGGGTCTGGTCAATTAGAAATATCCAGATATTATCTATGTGGTATTTCTCAAAAATCCTTACTTTTAAGCCGTCCTGTATGCCGTGAATCATCCAGAGGAAAAGTACGAATTCCCATGTTCTGGCCAGATTCCAGTAAGGCCAGAGCAAAAGAAGCGAAAGAAAACTAAATACTCCACTGTGGAGAAGAGAGCCCAAGTGGTATTCAGTTTTGAGCCGATATATGCCTGTAAATTGCAGTGGAAAGTCAGCAATTACATGAGCCAAAAGGAGCCTGTAGAATACGAACATTTACTTCAACCCCAGGACTTCATATACTTGAATCAACTCATCTTTCCCTCTGATAGCCATCGGCTTCAGAAGTCTCGCTTTAACGATATCTTCCACCATTACATAGGTATTTTCACTGATTAGAATCTGGCCAGGCTTTGCCACCTCTTCCAGGCGAGCAGCCAGGTTCACAGTATCCCCGATAGCAGTATACTCCATCCGTTGAAGAGAACCTATGTTCCCAATGACAGCTTCTCCCGTATTGATGCCTATTCCTATTCTGAGCGTTTCGGTTCCTCGTCCGACCAGCCTTTTTCCCAATAATTCCGTCTTTTCTTGCATCTCCAGCGCTGCTGCCAATGCTTTCTCAGCGTGATTCTCCTCTTCAATGGGGGCACCGTAAATCGCCATAACAGAGTCTCCTATATATTTATCTAAAGTCCCGTGGTGCTTAAATATTACCTCGGTAGTCATAGTAAAAAATTCGTTCAAGATACTGACCACTTCTTCTGGAGCCATGTGGCTCGCCATCCTGGTAAAGTTCCGGATATCAGCAAAGAGAATGGTAACTTCCCTTCTTCTCCCGCCCAAGACAACCCTATCGGGGCTCGTCAGTAACTCCTCCACCACCTGGGAAGATACATATCTCTGAAAGATACTTTTTATTCTCTTCTTTTCCATCTCCTCAGTAGCATACTTATGAACAACAGTGGATAAATAACTGAAAAAGATTGTTGTCCCTGGATAAACAACAGTCAGACAGAGAGACTTCTGGCTAAAAGAATAGAAGGCCAAAAATAGATAAGATGCCATTAAAGAGAACGCGAAAAGTGCTCCTTTCAACGGTCCCATACGAGGAACGCAAATTCCCATTATTATTCCCAAAATAAAAAAGGAAAAGACATTCGCTCCTCTGGAGAGAGGAACCAGGAAGTCCTGGTTCAGGATACTATTTATTGTGCTTGCCAGGACTCCTACTTGTGGATAGAGGGGAGCAAAGGGAATTGCCCTGAGATCACTGGAGCCAGTAGCGGTAAGGCCAACAAGAACTATCTTATCCTTAAACTCATTAAGCCTGACAACGGGTTCTTCTCCCATTTCTACCTGCCTGTATGACTGTAAGACCTGAACGAAGTCGCTCGTCCATAGACTTCCAATACCGCCGGGATAGTTCACCAGCATTTGGCCCTGCTTGTCCACCGGTATCTTAATATTTCCTAAACGAGACCCTCGCAACTCAATGTACTGTCCGGGCATCACTCCGATGTTACTCTTTTCCACTTCCAGATAATCAGAAACAAGTTTCAGACTAAGGGAAGGATAGAGCTTATCCTGGTACTCCATTATAAGAGGTACTCTCCGGGTAGTTCCATCCATATCAGGTGTCACATTGACAAAGCCGGTTCCTTTCATATTAGCCGCAAGGTCTATTATAGGGAGCGTTGCTTCACTTGCCCGAAGGAAGCGGTCTGGTTTTCTTATTTGGTAATCTAACGAAAATTTCTCTATATTAATTTGACGGTTGATTTCAGCCTCGGGTTCTTTCTCTCCCTCTATGGTAAAGAAGAATGGGTAATAGACATTTCCCACCGTTCTGGTAGCCTTAGCCAGAAAACGGTCGTCTTCGGGAAAATCAGAAGCAGGCTCTGTGAACAGCACATCGTAAGCGATAGAATTGGGCATATATTGAGAAAGGGCATGGATTAGAGCCGCATGGTATCTCCTTCGCCAGGGCCATTTCCCGAGGATTTTGGTCGATTCATCCCCCATAAAAACAATCTGGATAGCAGGGTTAATTTTCCTCTCACCCCTCAACTGAAAGCGATAGTCCTGAGTCCTTAATTCAAAAGACTCACCCACCCCCGATAAATATAGAATAGCGACTACCCCAGCGACAGCCAGACTCATCAATAGCCCGGCAAGGTGACCAGACACTATGGCCCAAATTTTCCGAATAAATTTATTGAATTGACCGTCCAAGATATTTCCTTTCTGTAGCAGCAAAGCGCAAGTTTTGCCTCAATTTAGCAGAGTTTCGCCCTCTAGCGGCAAGTTATGCCATTACTTCCAAATAATGGCAATAACTGCCCATCTAAAAACTGAGGCTGAGCCTGGTTATAAACCCGTGACCCTCGTAGTTATTTGAAGAGTCCTCAGCATCTCTATAAGCATCAAACTCATAACCTAAAGTTAGGGCAAGTCCCGTCTTGAAACTATAACTAAACTCAAGGCTCACATCTGTAGTAGCGTTATCCGCCGGCGTAGTCGCATCGTTACTCTTTGTCGAAACCAGAGTTCCCCAGGCAGAGATAGTAAATCTCTGAGGGATAACTCGGCAATTGATACTAAGAGTATATGATTCGGATCTATCCATGGACCTGTCAACCAAGTCTCTTGTCCGAGTAAGAGTCACCCCCGAAGTGATTGAAAACGACTGAGTCAGGCTACTCGTTAAATTGAAGGTTCCTGTAAGAGTAGAAAGGTCATGAGAAGAATCGGTCCTGTCCCGGAATTCGGACAACTGACCGTTGGAAGAAAGGCTGAGACTTTTCAGACTATGGGATAGTCCCAGGGAGAAACTCTGAGTGTTGTTTTCCAGTGCAGAACGAGGCTCACCCACCATTCGATTCAAAGAGTAACCTACGGTCACATCGGGTAGTCTACGCATATCCAGCTCTAAGGCTCCCGTGAAGATGGACTGGGTTGAGGTCACCTCCGACGGGTCTTGAGCAAGGTTATCTCTATACTCGTTAAACCCCAGAGAAAGGCCTGCTAAACCCAGACCCTCGTAATCTGTGAGAATCTCATAGCCAGCTCTATCATTGGTAATCTCTGGGCTTGCCAGTGAGAAAAAGTCCGGTTCAATCCTTTCATAACTTGCATCAAAAGAGAATTTTCCTCTTTCTATTGAGGATTCGAGTTTAAAACCATAGTCGCTAACTTTTTCGTTTGGATAACCCTCTGTGTCCTGCCAATAATCACTATATGCATATTCACCGTTCAACTCTATTCCTCCGCCAGACTTCCAATTGACGCCTATTCCAGCTACTCCATTCTTAACCGGAGTCAAACTTGGTCCCCACTCGCCCTCACTCTCATCCAAAGATTTTTCATTGTCGTCACTAAAGACATAAGAAGTACTAATACCAAGATTCAGCGGCAATTCCACTTTTTCCTGTATTCCATAAACATATCGAGAGAACGTCCCATTTGTAGAAGTTGAACCTTTAACCGCTTCTTCCGAGCGGGCAACCACGAGCGCGGTAGAAAACCTCCCCTCAGTAACGATAGCACCCCCTCTCGCCCCCAATCCATACAGGCTGAGTGTGGAGAAACTGGGCATAATATCTCCTGCCGATAAGGTAAAGAGAGAGCCATAATAGTTGAACAAGATTGTATCCAGGTCAAACCTGTTATCAGCCGTATGATATGTGTAGACATTCAACGAAAAAGCCTTATCGAGTAACCGACCAATCAGGTTGAGACTGGTACTTCCAGTATAATCTTTCCATTCCTCGCGAGAACTGTTCTCATAAGAAGTAACAAAATTTCCCCCGATCTTGAATGGCAAAGGAACTTTGGGAGTTACCGAAATTGGCATAACGGTAAAATCGTAATAATCGCTCAAGTAGATGACCTCATTCAAATAGGCAAGAAAAATTCTCCAATAATAAGTATTAGAATAGTTACCCGGAACATGAAAGGGAACATAGAGTGAAACTGTCCCCCCAGTCTCAACATCTACTCTACCAATAATAGAGTCGGTCTTTGTCAAATAATTCCTCTCCGAGTTATAGATTTCGGCCCTCAAAGAGTATTCTCCGGCTCTCCATTTTTCTGTCCCTGTATTTACCAAGATTATTTGGAAAGTCAATTTTTCTCCTGCTTTAACCGGGTGGGGTGAAGGAACCGCTAACTGAACCTTTCCTACAAGAGAAGCGGATACCTTGGAAGGAAAAAAGGACAAAAAGACAAGGAAACTTAAAGAAAAAAGAAAAAAATAAAAAGAAAACCTTTGAGGTTTCAATTGTCTTTGACCAAATACCTCGCCCGTAGTTAAAAGCAGCATCAATATAGAAAAAACCTGCTACCTTCCTAAATTTTTATTATTTTATAATTATTTTAGAGACTATGTCAACCAAAAAACCCCTGTATTCTCCGAATACAAGGGCTTTTTTACTTCAGAATCCTGAGTCTCTTAGCGTTAGGAGATTTTTTGGCGCTAAATAACTTATCTCTTAAATCTCAGTCTTAGAGTCTTTTCTCCCTCCTCATCCCTGATCTTCAGAATTAAATCTTTCTCTTTTGCCAGAACCGTATTAATATCGGCAATTGCTGAGTCCATATCTGAATGCGTAGCTGAGAAAGTGAATCTCTCCGGACGGGAATCTTTCAAAACGACTTCCCTCCTGCCTCCCTCCAACGAGACCTTTCCCGGCAAGGTTCTCCAGCTTTTTTCTCCGTCCAGAGAGTAGTTTACAGTCCCTGATGTAGAGGTGAGGAGAATTTCTTCTACGAAGTCAACCTTCCGATTGCCATCGGCATCAAGTGCCTCAATAGATAGTCCAAAAGGACGGCCGGCTATCTGTTCGGTAGATTCCAATTCTATCCTTAGTCTTCCCTCTATTTTCACTTCCTCTTGCCATTTAGGCTCCAGTTCCAGGTTCACTTCTTCGGGGGGTTGTGGAGCCTGGTTCGGCCGCACGATAGTCCTCTTGGCCTCAGTTAGTGTCACGCTCCCCATCTCATTCCACACTTCAACAATTCCTTTATATACCAGAAAGGTAGTAAGTCTATCCTCCTTTACCTTGGTATTGAATTCCGTCCCCCTTACAGCAGCCACTGCCACCGGCGTATGCATCTCAAACTTGACTCCCTCTACCATTATCTTTGAAAAAATTTCACCAATGAAAAGTTCGATATCATTCTTCATCTCTATCTCTTCTGTTATCTGGATAGTAAATTTGGAATTCTCGTTAATCTTCAATTCTATGCCGTTAGCAAAGGTAATTCCTGCTCTGGAATTTGGACCAGTCCTTAACTGGTCACCCTCGTATAGAAACATTCCTTTTTCCGCTTTGACCCATTTTTCAGTCCCATAAGGAAGAACCATCAATGTTCCCGAAATAGAAGTAACAACAGCCGCCACTTTCGTCTTCTCTTCCGCTTTACAAGTAGATATATGATTGTAAAAAGATGAAAGGAGAAAGAGAAGCAATAGCGCTATAGAGAATACCGGAAATTCTAATCCACTTTTCCACTTCTTCACTTTCGTCACCTCATCGATCTCCTGTATCTTCGGGTATGACTATTTCACCACTTCAATTTCCGCACCAACAACTTTCGCTTTCCCTTCCTCAAACTTCATCAATTCTCTATTAATATCTCCTTCGGGAACGAGCGTCATTTCGCCAAGAGTATAACCTTCCAGTTCCTTCAAAATTCCCAAATCCTTTATGAACTTCTTAATAATATTCCAGATTTCTTCAGGTCCATAAACCTTAGGTTCCGGAGGCAAGGTAAAGGTCTCGGTAAGCATATTATTCTTCATATTGTCATCAGGAAAATCTACCGCCGCACTGACGGTAACTATCCTCTCTTTGCTCGGTCCATAGAGAAAGGCTAAAGTCTTCGTCTCTGCAGTGTTGATGAAGGCCAATACCTGATGAGGAATAACTGGCACACCATTGACATATAGATTGACACGAGTGTTGGAAACTGCCATCCCTCCTTGATTCTTCACTGAGACATCAAATTTGAGTTCGCCTAGTGTCGCTTCTTTATCTAAGACGATGTCAGTCACGGCCAGATCTTTTGTAGTAGCGGAAGGAGCTGTCTCCTTGAGACTAAAGGAGAATGGAATTGGCGTCTTCGCAACAACATTTCCTTCGCTATCCAGCCCCTCTACCTTCCACCAATAGACAACGCCTCCTGCCAGTTTTTGCCGGGGGTCTCGAGGAGTGGGAGGATATTGGAAATAGCCCATTTCCGGATCGGGATATTCTCCACTCCCTGTCTGAAAGAGACAGTTATAAAACCCCTTATCATCGTCAACATAAACCCTGTACTTTGTAGCGCCGGAAGAGACCCACCTGAAAGTGAGAGGTTTATCAATCAGGTCTTTTGCTCCGTTCGTAGGATACGAAAGGGTAATAGAAGGCGAATAGATATAAAAATCCATATTTTTGACCACATATAAGGGACCTGTCGTGATGGTAGCGATTACCTTTGCCTCATATATATACCTGCCGGGGTTCTCGTAAAATTGGACAATTGGTATGTCTTTTATCCTGGAACCTCCTGAACCCATATTCCCCTCTATAGAATTTCCTGTATGAGTGAAAAGAGGCTGACCTTCGGGACCCTTAACACAAAACTCAAAATATATTCTATCCACAAGTTGCAAATTATAACAGGTAACAGAAAACCCGATCTTTTCAGTTGAAGAGAAAATCGGGGGAGTCCTCTCCCTCCCACTAGAATCAAGAACCGATATATGTCTAATCTCAATTTGGCCCTGCGCCCATACTTGAGTAAAGCCCGCCAGAACCAACAAAAGCAGAATAGACAAACCAAAAATCAGAATTCTTCTACCCATCTTTCCCATTTCCCTCATCTTATGATTGCCATCCTCTTTATTACCTTCTTGTCTCCACTACCATTTTTCTCTTTTACTTCCACTGTAAAAATGTAGATGCCGCTGGCAACTTCCTTTCCAGAACTATTCCTACAATCCCACAAAAACTTGTAAATAGGTGCACCCGTATTATCTATCTCAATATCTTTCACCTTTCTTACCAGTTCACCAGACATATTATAAATCTTAATTTCAGCCTCTGGCTCAGAATAGCCGCAATAGTATCTTATCGTGGTTGAGCCATTTTTTGCCGGGTTAGGGTAATTATAGACCGTCTCTTCGGGCATTATACCAAATGCGAAGTCAATTCGCAAAGTCTCACCCTCTTTCAACTCAACGGTTCTCGGACTGCTATAGATATTTCCATTATATGCCCGAGCAATAAATCTCCCGGGAAGAAGGTTCGGGATGGTATAGCTTCCTTCTGACCCCACGGGAACCCTGACAATCGTCATTCCCCTCTGCTCCAGTTCTACAAAGGGAATACCACTACCAGGAGATGTTAAGTTCTGAAGCGCCGCTCCACTTATACTTTTCGTTTCCAGAGAAGAAAGACTGGCTATATACTTTTTTTCTATTCCGCTAACAACTCCGGCAATCGTCCCCAGTTGGTAATCTACCTCCAAAGTGAAGTCAAAGTAACGCGAAGGGGCGTAAGCCTCTTTGGAAACGCTCGATTCTATACCGTTAGCCCACCAGGTCGCCCCTATTGTATATGTACTGTAAGCAACCAAACCGGTCAGGCTATACTTTCCATAAATATCAGTGATGGCTCTCGATTTCAGTTCGCCGTCTTTGAAAGCCGCTACTTCTACACCTGTGATTCCGGTCTCTAAGTCGGAATGAGTGACCCTGCCACAAATAGAAGCGTACCCGAGTGCGCCACCCTCAACTACTTTCTGAGCAAAGATGTCGTAATTGCCGCCAGGCCCTTTAACCTCCCAAGCAACAATCGCCCCACCATAGCCGTCGCCTATAATCTGGGAATCCATTATCTCCGGTCCTTCACAAACAAGAACCCCGGGAAAGGAGTTCCAAACCAAGTTACCATCCTGGTCTCCCCTCTGGGCAAAGATTTCATGGGGGCCGGTTAAAGAATCGCTCTCTATCCAGGTACCAATTCCTCCTCCCTGCTTATCACTCACCAGGCGGGGTGACCTCTGAAACCGGCTTCCAATAGCGATTTCTTTTCCACCTAAAGTTAAGTCATAACCCCCCTCATCAAGACCTACTTTCACCGCATATATGTCTCCATTGGCGTCGTACCTTCCGTCCTCCCAGATAATGATGGCTCCGTCAATAACCCCTCCAATAAAGCTACTGGTAATAAATGGATTTTTCTGCTCTCCATTAATCAGGCAGACAGGTATTCCATCCAACTTTCCATATTCATCATACCATAGCCGGACTCCGCCAGAACTTATCCGCTGGGCATAGATGTCGGGATATCTGACCGGATCCCGTAAGTCCATCCAGACGATGATTGCGCCTCCGAAACCGTCAGGGACAATTTTCGGTTCTTTCTGGTCGCCAATCGCTAAAGTCACCGTGGACCCATTGACATCCCAACCTGATGCTATGTTGCCATTAATATCCAACCGCTGGGCATAAATGTCACAATTTCCATTCCGAAAATCGTACCAGGTTATCATGAACATTCCTCCATCGTTTACGGTCTTTGGAAATTCCTTTGGAGCCAGTCCAGAACTAACCACTATCCCCAAAAGTCCCCAAGGGAAACCTCCAGCCGAATCTACCCTCTGTGCCTTAACATAATAATTAACACCATCTGTCTCTTGCCACACAACAACTGCCCCGCCAGAACCATCGGGAGCAATATCGGGATTTAACTGATTTTGTGTTGATGGACCGGCCAAAACCTTACCATCTATTATCCAGCTTGGCACACCCATACCGTCTATCTTCTGAGCATATATATTTGATACTCCACTCCGGTAGTCCTCCCAGGCAATAATTGCTTGGCCATAGTCGCCAACAACTACTGGATTCAATTGGCTATTCGTAGCGGTGGACACCGCTACCACGCCCGGGTTCCAGGATGGAATCCCATCGCTACTTATTCTATGAGCATAGATGTCAAAGTCTGACCCGCCCCGATAGTCCTCCCAGACAATTATCGCTCCGCCAAAGTTATCAGAAGTCATCCTGATTTTCTTTTGGTCTCCAATCTCTGTGCAGACTGGCACGCCCTGAAGGCCCCAGACCGTCACACCCTCGGCAAGTGCTATCTTTCTGGAAGGAACCAGGAAGACGAAAATCGTCAAAAATGGAATCAGAATGAATCTTCTCATCTCTTTAACCACCCGAACCGCGAGATTACATCTTTATTGTCAGGGATATCCTGTGAGTATTCCCTAAGTCGCCATAGGGAACCCAGACATAGTCTACCCCTATCCTCTTCCACACAAATCCGAGTCCTGTAGAAAGTCCCGAAAGAATATTCAGGTCCTTGATAGTATTAGTCTTATAGCCCACCCTTCCCGCAAGTCTAATATCCTTCATCCTCTCATATACGAACTCAACGCCAAAATGTCCATTGGGAACATTATCTATCGGAGCATTTATGTCAGCTGCCAGGGTGATTTTTGACCCGATTGACTCTAATTCCAGAATTTTGGCTATGCCCGCTCTAATATTTAGGGGGAGCGGGTCACTCTCCTCAATAAACTTTATCCCTGGCCCGATATTTTGGACTACCAACCCTAACCGTATTCCTCCCCGACCTTTTGGCTGGATGTAGAGTAATCCCAGGTCTATCGCTCCACTCCACGCTATTTCATCTTCTATCCTCTGGTGGATTACCTTCAAATTGGCACCAATTGAGACTACCTCACTGACTCTTAGGCCGTAGGCTCCAGCCACAGCAATGTCATATGCTCCAAAGGTTCCCTCGGGCTCTAGCGTCTCAGTGGTTCTACTTTCCATGCCGCTCGTGTAGAGACACATTGCGCTCACTCCGAAACCCTGACTACCCTTGGCCGATTCAATAGGCTGAGCGTATCCCAGAAATTCGTATCTTATATCCTCCAGCCACTCATTGTGCATAGCAGTAATTTCTCTTCCCGTAAGCGTGGCCAGGCCAGCAGGGTTCCAGTATGTGGTATTGGCATCATCAGCAACAGCGACAAATGCGCCTCCCATTGCCACAGGCCGCGCACCTGCCTCAATCTTCAAGAAGGTCGCGCCAGTGGTGCCCGCTCCCTCCCCGGAAAAGACCCCTGCCTGACTCTTAGATATCCAGAGGAGAAAAGAGCCAGTTAGTACCAGGAACAATATCCCGGCGCTTCTTTTTTTCTTCTCCATTATTCCCCCTTTTCCAATATATAGTATACTATAAGAGAACTGATTATTCAGTGACTAAAGTCACAATTCCAGTGTGATTTTGGTCACAAAAATATAAGGCGGACAAATTTTTGCTATGCATCTGGCAATATCCGCCTTTATTATACCACAAGAATTGAAAGATGGCAGTAACTAAAGTCACAAATGTGTGAGAAGAGGACAAGTTACCCTTTCATAAATTAGAAATTCCAAATTACGGGCATAAAGCCCTACACTACTAACTTAATCGTAGTGTAGCCCTTTATGGGCGTAATTTTTGCTGGCTTCCCCTCAGTAGAGAATTTTCTTCAATTCTTCTTTATCAGTTATCGTTATGTGGTGCTTTTCAATCTCAATGCAATTGGTCTTCCTGAAATCGTTCAATATCCTGCTCACCACTTCCCTTGCGGTTCCCACCATTTCAGAGAGTTCCTGGTGCGTCAGTTCCATATCAATCTTTATCCCTCGTTCTGTCCGGATACCATGCTTTTCTGCCAAATCGAGAAGCGTAATTACCAACCTTCCAGAAACATTCTGAAAAGTGAGCGATTCAATCTGCCTATCTGCATCTCTCAGACGGGCGCTCAAGGTCTCCATTATTTTAAATGCAATTTGGGGATTACTTGTAAGGCTCGCTTCAAAATCTCTCTTGTTGATTACCAGCATCTCAGTATCATCCACTGCCCTCACATTTGCCGAGCGTATCTCCTTTTCCAGTATAGCCATCTCACCCAGAAAGTCTCCCTTTTCCATAAGTGCCAGCGTTTTTAATCTGCCATCAGAAGACCTCCTGAAAACCTTTACCACGCCCGAGACGAGAATATATAAAGCATCTCCAACTTCGCCCTCAGAAAAGATGTCTTCATCCTTCTTGTACTTTTTCAAATACGAAATTTCAGCAATTTTCTCCAGTTGCTTATCACCAATCTTACTAAAAAGTGGCACCTTTTTCAAAACCGATTTTTTCTCCATTTCCCCTCCAGACATTGAAGCAGAGCTTCGCTCTGCTGCTACATCCAATCACGGGTTCGATGAATCGAACCCCCTACAAAAAATATGTAATCTGCCGGTTCGATGAATCAGACCCGTACAAAAAATACGTAGGGGCTCAATTTATTGAGCCCGTTTTTTAGAAAAGACGTCAACTGCGGTTCTTATTGTGTTACAGTGAATAGCAACGGTATCGCTAACTTCATATGCATAGCCACCAGCCAGGACTATAGAGAGCGGGATATTTGAATCTTTTGCCCAGCGAACTACAAGTTCGTCTCTCTTTTTCAATCCCTCCATAGTCAGAGAAAGCCCGCCAATCTGGTCTCGCTCATAAGGGTCAGCACCGGCCACAAAGAGAATCAGTTCTGGCTGGAAAGAATTTATTATCCCCGGGATGTTATCTTCCAGTTTCTGCAAATATTCACCATCAGATGCTCCGTCATCCAGCCCTATGTCCAGGTCGCTGGGTGGCTTGATAAGAGGATAATTATTCTCCTGATGGATAGAGAAAGTAAAAACATTTTTGTCATTTCTGAAAATATATGCTGTGCCATTTCCGTGGTGGAGGTCGCAATCAACAACCAGAGCTTTCGCTATTTTCTTATTTCGCTCCAGATGCCTTATTCCGCAAGCTATGTCGTTTAAAACGCAAAACCCTTCCCCATGGTCTGGAAATGCATGGTGGAATCCGCCACCTATGTGTATCCCTAACCCGTTTTCAACTGCAATCTTGCAGGCCTGAATAGTTCCCCCAACCGAGAGGAGAGAGGCCTCAAAAAGTTCCTTGGAGTAAGGGAGTTCCAATGTGAGTATCTCCCCCATTGATAACTTTCCCTCTTTAAGTTTTTTGAGGTATTCCTCAGTATGA
>Ga0315308_1000395_pt1 | contig 24240 bp, 30 predicted proteins | sample TDP3_MG_FD_203078 | JGI IMG/M metagenome (GOLD analysis project Ga0315308, IMG submission 203078) | Freshwater sediment microbial communities from Lake Towuti, South Sulawesi, Indonesia - TDP3 | ecosystem: Environmental > Aquatic > Freshwater > Lake > Sediment | place: Indonesia: South Sulawesi... | reverse complement strand
AATCCTCCTAAAAACCGACGAGCGTCTCTGTAGCCTTGACACCCGGCAACCCGTTGATCTTCAAAGCCATTTCACCAACCGCCTTTATGTCAGCAGCTTCAACCTCCGCTACAGCATCCCATCTTCCATGGACACCGAAAGCTCTCTTCACTCCCTTGAGTTTCTTAACTTCACCAGCAACGCTCTTGAACTTGCCTGGCTCGCAGCAGATCAGTACACAAGCAAAAACCATTTTCATATCCCATATAGACACTTCAAGAAAACCAGTATGTATATATTTCTACGAAACTAGAACGACGCTCTGGAAGTGATCCCTCTATCGCCAAGAAAAGTTGCGAGTTGAGACGATATGATCGCGAATAGTAAGAGAACATCTACTTCTCCGAAGGGTTTGAGAACATCTCGCTCTTCAGCCAAGCCTGTAGGTTCCATCATGGCTCACAATTCCGTAAATTTATCATTCTGTTATGAGTGCGCGTATTCTAACATAAAATGCTAAGGAAAAAAGAAGAGAATATAATGAGGAATGAGCATCTCCGGCTGAGATCAGGAAGGCTCGCGCTCAGAAAGCCCTTGAAAAGAAAAAATGAGTGAGTTGAGGCCTAAGCGGCTAATCACGGCTAAGCGGGCTTGCGGCTTTCCCGATAGGGCAGACATCGATACATATTGTACATTCGATGTAACTGTTTGGAGTGGGTTTTCTGATAAGCCTCCCCTCCAATTCTCTCACATCCTCGGCGACATCTGATGAGTAAGGGCTTTCCGCGGAATAAGTCATGCAACGGTCGATTTTCAACTTGTACGGGTTCAGCGCCCCAGTCGGGCAAGCAATGAGGCATTTTTCACAGTCTCTGCATAAATCTTCTTTATAGGGTTCGTCTACGTCGAGTTCCGCCGTTGTCAGGACAGAGATCAGTCTCACTCTTGGTCCGTAGCTCGGAGTAACTAGCAGAGTGCTCTTCCCTTGACAGCCAAGTCCGCATTTGACAGCAGCTGTTTTGAGAGGAATGTCGAGTGAAAATAGAGATTCAAAGCCTCTTCTTCTAAGATAGTCGACAATCGTCCATGCTTTGTTTTTCATGATCTCATAGTAGAAACAGTAATGTTCGAAAAGTTCATCAGGCATATGTATTCCGTAACCTCGCCAATCTGGCGAATCTACGGCCAAGTTAACAGCTTTGTCCCAAGCGTTGAAGCCCATCAATACCACTGATTTAACCTTTGGCAATTCCTCTTCTGGCGAATGCAAGTTGAGAATTCTGCCTACCCATCCGTAAGGCAGATCGCGGAGCATGTATGGATTCGAAATGCCAAAAGACACAAAGCCAACTTCGATTGCTTTCTTCTTAAGATCTTGCGTTAAAGTCATTATCCGAATTCCCTTGTGACAAGATGCGTCAAGTTGAAGTCAAAAAATTTTCTATCGTCAAATGAAGGCGAGAATAGAGTGGGTTTCAGGTCTCCCTGCTTCTGCTGGGTTTCTTATTCTTGAACTAGCCAGAACTCGTTTCCATCTCGGTCAGCGAGCATTGCGTAGGTTCCCCATGGCTCCTTTTTTGGACGCTTTGTAAACTTGACGCCCTTCCTGCTCAGCTCCTTGTAGGTTTTCTCAACATCGTCGCATAGAAACGATATGCCTGTGTTCCCTTTCTCCAAGGGCTTACATTCGCATAGGTGGAGACGATGTTCAGAACCTTTTATTCCTGCGGTGACCCAGTGTTCCTTCGGATCGCCTTTCACTTCAAACCCTAGCTTCTCACGGTACCATTCCGCAGCTTTCGCAGCGTCAGACACAACAACCGCTACGGTTCCTATCGATTTGATCATATTTCCTCCTGTATCGGTTCTCCGGTCGATATAAGCCTATCTAGACGATACAGCTCGGTATTAACAGGAATAGCCTCCCTCACTTCCCCATTCAAAACTATAGGAGCCCCGGGTTTTTGAATACCGAAGATTTCATCCATGCGGTTCAGTAGTGGCTCTGGAAGCTGAGTAGTGTTCCATCGCCTTAATGGACCCTTAGCTATATCTCTTGCACGCGCAAAATTCATTATCCGTCATTAGGGAAGAATCCTCAATCTACTTTACTTTCAGGAAGAGCGTGACTGCTGTAACGAAGCTTAGGACCTTTGATATTCCATTAAGTGTGAATGGTATCGGATCTGAGGGATATGAGAAACCGAAGAAAGCCCATATCGCGAAGACAAAGAACATTCCCGCCAGAGAGAACAGGGTGTACTTTGACAGCTTCGTTAAGGGCGACAATGTGAGTAGCGAGAACGTTGAGATCTCTACGAGAAATAGAGGTAAGAAAAAGACCAACCTGAACAGTGTTGGATAAGGAGGCACAGCGGGGTATGTTCTACCCATGACAATTAGGTCAAATGGAAGCTCAAATATCATTGGTGCTGCGGCTGTGCCAACGAAGGCGCTTCCCAATGCAAGCTTCAGCCCGTTTCTTCTGCTCAGATAAGCTATGATGAAGGCGGCTACTGCGGATGTTTCTGTGATTGGACTAATCGGGTTTACGGGTGGAGTCTGAATCATGTGCATTTGGTACAGTTGTACGGCATAGGTCGCGTAGCCAATTTCAAACGTTGCCAAAGAAAGAACCCACATCAATATCATGAAGAGACTAACAGTCTTTCCAGCAGGTCTCTTGATTCCAACCGCGTCAACCAACCTCCTTCCAAGATATGTGAGCAAGACTCCGATGGCAAGAAGCGTAATCGCTAGGAATAATGCATCAGTGCCCTCGTAAGGAATCCAAGTACCATATTCAGTCAAGGCTCATCCCTCACTCTCTGTCCACTCTTCTTGTTGCCGCTTAAAATGCTTCATCGTCAAAGGAGAAGACCTCTTCGATCTTTGACTTTAGCACACGAGAAATCTTGTAAGCCAGCCTTAACGAGGGATTATACTTTCCCTTCTCCAAGAAGAGAATCGTCTGTCTCGTAACGTCTACCTTGTCTGCTAGCGCCTCCTGCGTAAGGTTATGCTTCTCCCTAAGTTCTTTTATCCTCGTCTTCATGGGACTACCCTCAATCACCACGCTCATTGTAGTAGATGAAGGATGCAACGAACAGTATCAAACTTCCAGCAAAGAGAACTGAGAACGCCGCCGGAAAGGACTCTACAGCCCGAAAAGTTGCTATGTAAGTGATGAAGAATGCTGATGCTCCCACAATGAAGACAAATGCGTTTCTGCAAGCCCTGTTAACATTTCCATCTACTCTTTCATCAGTACCTCTACCCCACAGGGCGCTCAAAAACCCGAAGAACCCGAAGAAACCATAAAACCCGGAATTCTGTGTGACCAAACCGAGCAGACCTAGAAAACCGAGCAGCCCTAGGTAACCGATCCTATTCTTCCCCATGCTCATCACCGGGATGTTAAGTGTTTCTAACGTTCGAACTACTTAACATTTCGTATAGCGAACCGGTAATGGGCTCGATGAGGAGGAGAGTTGCTGTCAGCGGCCTTGCAACTTCACTAAGCCTGCGAATCCTTAGCTATCATCCTCATCGTGGCCGGCATCCTGCTTTTCATTGACAGCGTCGGAAGCATCCTAATCCGACTCGGACAAAAGCACAGCCTTCTATTCGACTTGGAAAGAGCTGCCAGGACAATCCTCGCCAAAATCGAGAATGGCTGTCCTCTGGTGCATTCATAGTCTTGCTGCTTTCATTTGTCTTTTTGTGGAGAAATCCATTTAAACACTACCGGTACATTTTCACCTGCATGGAGTTTGGTTTGAAGTATGTTGGAGAATGAGATCAAGGCAAAAGTCCGCAATCTTCGAAGGACAGTGATGCGTTTGAAAAGGCTTGGGGCCGTGAAGGTGAAGGAGGAAAGACAAAGAGACATCTACCTCAATGCTCCTCACAAAAACCTAAAAGAAACGGATGAAGTTTTGCGAATAAGGGAAGGCGCTCTCGATACCTTGACTTACAAGGGGCCTAGAATCCGGACAAAGGCGAGAGCGAGAGAACATCTAGAGGTTGCTGTTAGTTGCGGCAAGACCGCTATGCAGATTTTGACAGAAATGGGTTTCAAGCAAGTCGCAGAAATCGATAAAATAAGGCAAACATACAAGATCAAAGGTCTTTTGGTCGCCTTGGATCAGGTTAGGAAACTGGGAACCTATATGGAAATCGAAGCAATGGCCAAGAGCAAAGGAGAGTTGCTGAAGCTCTCCGACAGGATCTACGATCTCCTTGACGCAATAGGGATACCCCGAGAGGATGAAGAGAAGAGAACCTATCTAGAAATGACTTAAGTATAACATGCTCACTTACCAATTTTGCAAGACTAGGCAGAAAACCCTACCATGAACAAGTCTTGTCAATCACAACTTGTTGGAGAGAGGTCACTTGACAAAGTCGCATAAATTTGGCCTAAAACTCGACTATCCGACTAGATTCTGAGGTGACTTAACCCTGACCAACTTGACAAATAGGGAGAAAGTCCTAATGGTCTTTGACTCTACGCAAGGACCGCTCGAAAGGGAGGAGGCTCATTGTGTCATCTACGTACTCGACCGGAGAGGACGGGTGGCTTTTCCGGGATACCGATATATGCCCTTCCGCGGGCTCTTCAGCGGAGAACTGCAGGACGATATCTCGTTTCTCGCGTCCTTTGGCAATCTGAACATGACCTACAGCCCAGTATTGTATAGTATTTCAACTCGAGGCTCGGAAACCTTAGACGAGCTAAGCAAGGAAGATAAATCGTTTGCAGTTGCTCGTGGGGAGATTTCCTCGAAGGTAACTTCTCTATTGACTGAGTTTAACCGTGAAGAGCTGATTAGGCAAGCTTACGCGCTATTTAGCGAAGAAATATCAAAACGGCAGCATATAGAGATAAGCGAGACGGAATTCAGGGATGCTCTTGTCAATTCGTTAGACGATACGTTGCAAAGGTTTGGCTTTGATAGAGAAAGAACACGTTACTTGAAGAGCTGTCTGCTGAATTACATTGATGAAAAAACCAAGGAGAACGATGTCGAACTCTCATACGATATGAAAGTCGCCTTAGGAAATCTACTCGTAACGGTCGCCAAGAGGTTGGAGGAGAGGGTTCGATAGACGATTGGACGAACTACTGGTGAAGATTGCCCAAGCGATAAGTCAAGCAAAAGCATACTTGATAGGCAACGGAATAGACAAGGTTCTGATGGAAGCTCTCAATGTGGCCAAATCGATGCCGGAAGAGGCTAGGAGTAATCCAGAGTTTCTCAAGAGAATTTTTGAGTTAGGAGTAGTCAAAGAATTTGAGGGAAGAAGGATAACAATCAAGCTGAAGTCTCCTAACTGAAGAACCGACCCATCGGTCCTTGAGTGCTCAGGATGGATTCCGGAAGAACTGTTCTACTCAAAAAAGATAGAAAGGCGGATGGAGAAACGCAAGGGCGTTAGGTGATCATTGCTTATTGACACACAGAATTCTTTTGCACGATCCAATCTATACTTTCGTCGAGTTGCCGCCTCACATTGCAGCTATTGTCGACACGCCTGAATTCCAACGCCTTCGCCAGATCAAACAGCTATCAACGGTTTTCTACAGATACCCCGGCGCGCATCATACACGATTCGAACATTGTATAGGTACTTTTCATATTGCCAGCACATTTCTTGACTTTCTGAAGTTTCAAATCGAGGAAAGGTTTGCGACTGCCTTCAAAGAGATTCGCGCTCCTGAGATAGGGTTCAAGACAAGAGCGGAGGTTGAAACGGCCGCTCTACTTCATGATATAGGGCATGGACCGTTCGGTCACACAATGGATTTTCTTCTGAGCCGCATTGGTTTTGATCCGCTTAAGCGACATGAATATTTCGGTATCAAAAAGGTCTCCAGCCAAGAGTCGAACATTAGGGACAAACTAATATCCCAAGATCTAGATGTTCAAAATATCTGCAATCTAATCGAAGGAAAGCCTCCGATAAGAGTGGACGATCGGGAATTGTCCCCCGATGAGATGCTATATTATTCATTCCTGGGGCAGATCGTCGATTCTCCAATTAGCTCTGACAGAATAGACTACTTGATAAGGGACGCCTATTACTCCGGAGTACGAATGGTTTCACTTGACCTAACAGGAATTCTGGCGGCTCTTCGTCTCCACGCATATTATCCGCATCCTGGCGAATCAGCTGTCCAAATAGATCTGGCTTTTGACATTGAAGCAATGTGGGCTCTGGAAGCAGCCCTCCTGTCTCACACAGCCATGTACAAAACCGTGTATCATAATCGAACCCATAGAGTCCTACAAGAAATGGTCGTAAGGGCCTTCGAATCCTACATCCAGAAAAAATATGGCAGCATCGAGAAAATATCTGAAGACGATGTTTATGACATAATGAATCTTGCGGATCATGAAGCAATAGGATACCTGCAAGAATACGAAGAATCCCGTGAAATCATCCGAAGAGTCATGGAGAGACGGCCTTATGAGACGGCCCTAGAGATTCCGTGGAACAGGATGCCCGAACCTCTCAAGAGATATTCAGAAAGATTAGGAGGAGCGAGACAAAGAGTACGTGACCTAGAGACACTCTTTGTTAAACAATGTGGTCACCTTTCGGCCGGCGAATTGATAATAGACATACCGGTGGTGAGATATCCCTCTATGGTCATTCCTCTCGTTCAGAAAAGGGAAAATGGAAGCTTCGTCTCTACTAGTTTGCTGGCGGAATCCGATATCGTCAAAGCCCTTGCAAAGATACCCTTTATAGATAAAATAATCGTCGCAGTTTCCAAGAGTGACGCCATCCCTGCCGTAAGGGCGGTCGCAAGAGATATTTTTCATTTAGAATGATGTTGCAAACGGTTCCGGCATGCCACACATTCGGAGCCACTCATTGCTCAGGAGCCATTTGGCAAACTCACAAATTCGCGTGTTTGCGTTTGCTAGACCTTGGGTTGTCGCAGTTCACCGGTGTTGGTACTCTTACAGATAAGAAAAAATATCAGATCCCAAAAGCAATACGCGTTGTTAAGTCAAAATTCTAGGAAGAGGCGCTGTCTTGTCTAGTCGCATCCTAATCCTCATAATAGGTTTGCATCTTTCATTCGAAGAGTAGTCGGCTAAATTCACTGTGACCATCTTCGTCCTCGAGATGGGGCTTGCCGAAGCGGCTCTTTCAACCAGCTAGCTTGGTTTATGTAAGCAGAATCTCCTCAAACGAAGTGAATGTTGATAAGCTGAATCTGCGCATGCAGGTCTACCCGATGTTACCGCAGAAGACGGTCCTGGACCTGTTCGCCGGTCGAGGCTACCTATCAAGCCTCTACGCGCCTTACTGCTGGCGTATCATCTGCGTCGACAAGGATCCGGAGCAAATCTGTTTTCTTGAGCGGAATATGCGCGATTACAAGCATGCGGTCCTCATCAACGACGACGACTTGAATTTCCTTGAAATGCTTGATGGGTCGAATGTAACCTATGTCGACTTCGATGCTTACGGTATCAACAAGTTGCTTTACAGCATTTACCGCGACTTTTGCTGAAAGAAATGAACAAGCTTGCTTCTATTGTCCAAAAACAAACCTGGTGAATGCTGTTAATACTTTGTGAAGAATTTCTGGATGTGACTGGACGTATTGGTTAGCGATATTTATCAGGTTGATCACGGCCGCTGAAAATTCTTTCCACCGATTGAACCTGTCAACCTGCTCTTCTATTTGTCTAACAACATCTATGTGTTCTTCCTTTGGTAGAAGCTTCCTAATGGCTTCAAGATCCGCTTTAAACTGTAATAGCCTGTTTTGATTTCCAATGATCTCTTCGAACAACTTTGGATAGTCCAAGCTCATCTGTGTTACTATTGCCTTGATTGAGCCTACGTCAAGGCTGATGCTTTCTAGTATCGCATGCAAATCCGATTCGGAAATCCTTTCAGGATGGACAGTAATATCTCGAACATAGCTGCACTTGCCCACGAGTTTGTATGAAAAAGAAAAAGAGTCAAGAAGCGTCCTGAATTCTTTAAGTTTTGTTTCACACATTTCAGAAGTTGTTTTCACAAGATGGAATTTGTCTCTGCTATATTGTGAAATACGGGAGTCAAGAGCCTCGTATTCTTCGCGCAGTTTTTCACTTAATCTTTGAGGTGTGAAAAGACCAGCAATAGCCACAGGTATTGCATCCTCTACGTTGGAAAGTAAGGAGAAATCAGACTTCAATGATTTTATGAAGTCATTCCTCTTCGTCGAGAACTCCCCAAGCGCGTCCTGGACGATAGACCAGTCTTCTCGAAGCGGTGGAAAGTGGTTAGGCGCGTCTTGATAAAGCAGTGGATCTACGTCCGCTAAGATGCGCTTTAATGGCTCTTGGCCGTGATAAACGATTCCCTTCTCCCAGCTTCCATAGAAAGGGTCTCTCGGCTCAATAACAAGTTCAGCAATATTTCTCATCAAAGGCTGGATAACATGTTCCTTCAGTTCCGATAGGTGTTCAACTCTTTGCTGCATGCTCTCATTAGCACGTTTGAAGTCTACACCCTCTGCAGTAATTCTAATTCTCGAAGGAGTGGTGAATGCAGGCTCGGGATGGTAGATAACATATCCCTTATCGAGTAAGTATTGCAAGTTTTCTTCGAATAATGACTTCGGAATGCTAGTCAACTTCCGTACGAAATCCTTATTGACATATGACCTGAACTCGTCCGTTGAGTAATACTTCATCAAAACATTTAGTATCGCTATTTGAATTTCGTGGTCATGAAACAATTCTCGACCACCCCAACAATAACTCGCGCGAAATAATTCCCTCTTTATGGAACGGATCTTCATAGTCTATCTGTATAATATCTGTCTTCTCAGAGGATCTTGTAAGGAAAATAGAAACAGGTTTTGGTGTTGATAACTTGTTTATGGTTTTTTCATGCCCCAGTCGCAATTGTCTTCCTTCTGATGAAAATGTCAACTCAGGAGTGAGACGTATTTGTTCGCTGCTTTCATACGTGACATAGCCCAAATGCTTATGCACGCTCTGCTTTGGTCTCGTTCCATTCCATATACATGGTTCATACACGACTTCAATAGCCCTAGGTTGTTTAGGTTGATGCTCGGTCAACTCTTGTCGATATCCATAAGAAATTACTCTCCTAAAAACGAGTGTTTTGTTGTGTGTTAAGTTTTGGCGTGGCGTGATAGGCTTTTCAAGTAAGCGATCGACTGGTCTTCGTACGTAATCATATCTCAAGCTTCCGCTTTCATCTAAGCTAGAGGTATTCGGCAATCTATCATGAAGCTAGCCAATTTTGGGCTTATCTTACCTTATCTGAGCCTTTACTGTTTGGTTGGCGAAACACATACTAGCTTCTCCTCCCGAAGAATACGCTCGGAAAGTGGCATTCCATGAGCGGATATGTGAAAGGACGACGCTTTGAATATCGGGTTAGAGATTTCTTTAGAAAGAAAGGGTTCGTTGTAATCAGGGCCGCTCAGTCAAAGCCTATTGATCTCGTCTGCCTCAGGTGTGGAGAGGCAATTTTCGTCGAATGCAAGACGGAGAAGTCTGCTCTAGGGAGGAGAAGAAGGCGGGAGCTTCTGAGTCTAGCGGAGGCAGCTGGCGCTGTGCCAGTGCTGAGCGTCCGAAAGAAGCGAAAGCTGCTTTTCAAAGATCTGAGAACCGGCAAGATAGTTCAGACAGACCAAATCCGCTCACAGAGTTGAGTCAACAGTGCCCCATGAAGCAAATAAGGGCGGCAACGTTGGTCTGTTTCTAAGGACCGAAAGCCAACCCAACAGCCCAAAGAGATCAAGTCGCTGATCAAGCGCTCGACTTTTTCACATGCCTCTCCATTTCTTCTAGATCTGGGATGGTCATCTCGTACGCGTCGTCTACATATTCAGAGTTCCACATTCCTGACCGTTGAACCTTCTCGCTGTACGCCCAATGGCCTAGCCAGCTTTCCGAGGGACCGCATTCACGGCATCTTGCGAGGGTTGCGACGAGCTTCCTCTCCATCTCGTTCCTCTGGTTCATAGGTACGATCTCGATGCATCTGAACCGGAAAGCCGTCTTGAGAAGCTCAGTCACCTCGTTCTCTAAGGGTCTGCATAGTTCGCACGTCCTTCCGCCTTGTTTTTCCCAGTGGCCTTCTCCTGGGCTTGGTAGAAGGCACGGATTGTTGGGGTCTCTTCTTCTAAGGATGGCCCCGCCCAATAGCCTTCTGAAGACGCTGCCGTTCTTCTTCTCTGGGTAGTCTATTTCCCCATAGTGTTCTCTGAGCCTGGTTATCAAGCGGTTTTGAGATCGAGGATGATTGCCAACTCTCACGATTCTCGGTTTTCCCGCATGAGCGCAGATCTCTCCATCCTCATAGAAGAAGTATAGGCCGTTGCGAGGAAGAGTTGACTTTGGGCTTGAATGCATAGGGAGCTCCTCAAGGATGCGATGCATCTTCTCGCAAGCGGAGTTTTCCCTATTGCGCATCGTTTACTCTCCCTCAAACATATTCCTATTCACACGCGCAGTCGATCTTAAACTTGCTTCCTCGTGGAGAACATTTTCGTTGCAAAAACGAAAAAACCTCTAGCTCGCTTCGTTAGAGAATGTATATCACGATCCTAGATCCTTTCTTAAATTCGTCAAAAGCCAACTTACAAGAAACCGTCGCGTGTGAGATTACTGGCAAACCGCCTGAGCTTCTCTCACGAAGAAACTTGTTACGCGGTTCTTACCTCGCTGAGCCTTGTCTCTTGAGTTCTATTCAAATGAATCTAATTTCAAGCAAAACTCGGATAAGATTCATTTGCTCTTCGTAAGCCAATCAGCGAGCGTGGCTCTCATCAGATCTTCTTCACTCATCGCCCTAGCTTCCGCCGCTTTTTTTAGAGCCTTCGCAAACTCTGTTGACAAGTGAACAGTCATAACTGTTTCCTTAGATGGCTTTTTGGCCTCTTCTATTATCTTCTCTGGTGATGCTTCCGGACGTTCTCTCGCTATATCGAGTAGCCTCCGCTTTTTTGGAACGGTCATCTTTGCTATCTCCTTTGCTATTTTTCTCGCTTTTTCTTCATCAATAGTGCCGTCAGGCAACATCGTACAATCAACAACTCTTTTTGCATCCCCCATGCTAATTTTTCTATCTTCAACCATTTGTCTCAGCCACTTGGGAGCTAGACTAAGGGGGATGTACGCGCTCACCGTAGCGAAGCTGATGCCTAGTTCCTCTGCAACAGCCTTCAGTGATCCAAATTTCTTGTATAGATACTGTACTACATCTATCATATCTTTATGAGTTAGCTCCTCTTTCTGAATATTCTCTATCAACGAGAGAATTTTGGCTTCAGTGGTATCCACGGGACTGATTACTTTAGCCGGAATCTTTTTCCAACCTAACTGTTTGCAAGCCAAGAGACGACGTTGCCCTACTACCAGTTCATATTTGTCTTCTTTAGGAAATACTATAATAGGATACAGTAAACCCCAGCGTCTAATGCTTTTCGTTAGTTTGTCGAGCCCTGTATCAGGTCTTCTCCTTCTTGCAACTTCCGGGCCAACTTGAATCCTATCTAATGGTATTTTTTCAAATGACATTTGAGTCACTATTCATATTCTACATAAACGGATCTTATATGTATTGAAGAGTGATTGAATGTGGAAAGATCACAGATGGAAGAGCTGAAACAGGCGTTCCGAGAAATGGATGCTCTTCTTGAGAAGATTCTGCATCTTCAGTTTGGTATTCAGGATAAAGAATGGTTAGACGCGATCCAAACCATCGAGGACGGGTATTCAAAAGCGGTTGCCTACCTCGAGGCAAAAGAGACTTGACGATCTAAGGTTCACAGCCATTGCTCAACCGTAGCAGCTAGATTTGTATCCGCATATGTGTCAGGGCAGTCGGCAGCCGGGACCGTAAGACGCTGGAAACTCGAAGCCGCAGTTCTCGCAGAAAGTCAAAGCGTCTCCTCCACTTTGTTGATTAAGGCTTGAAGCTCTGGGTCCCGTGTTTCTTAGGCGAGCGTTACTGCGGTAGGCATGATCTTCCCAACCTCCTTCATGAATTCAATCTTGTGTTCTTCAGGGGCTCGCTCAAGGTTCTCTAGTGCTTGACGGAACTGAGCCTTCACTATGTTAAGCTGCATCTTGATGAGAGTGACATTCTGGAAGACGATCGGTCGCGAATCATGTTAGAATATCAGATTAGATAGGCTAGTTGCGAATATGTTCTAATCACGAAACCCTAATGAAAGTCGGGGTAAATCCTTTGTTCGATTTGTGCCCAGTCGAAGAACGAGGTCGCTTGTGCAGTGCTTGTTTTGATTTGAGAACTTCTCTCCATTGACTTCCTTACATGCTCAAAAACTGGGTAGAAGCGGTTTCTCTTTAAAACTTTTTCAACATAGTTTTCATATCTGTTCTGCCTGATTAGCTTCCTGACTTTCTTGATCTCATTCTGGAAAACCCATGCATTGTGAAGAGCGCGCAATTGGAAGTTCTTCCTCATGTTTCCAAGTGAATGATGTCTACAGGCAGGACATGCGCAAGAATCCAAAATCCTCTCTTCTTTTCTAGATAGGTTAAGATACTTCTTATGTTTCTTGTTTGACGTAATATACCTGTCACCTATTCCTGCCAGTTGAATTGCCCCGAACGCTGCTTTGGATCTCCAAGATGAGCTATCAACTGAATCCGCACCCGCATAGAACATTAGATGCATTGTTATCGCGCTTCCGATTCCGAAAACATGAATTTTCTTTTCAGGAAGCAATTTTCTAACTTGGCACAGTATTTCAATCACGTTATAAATGCCGCCTACGCCTCTTGTGTTGAAAGCAGAGGGAACCAAGCTACCTATACCATAAATATCGAAGTCATCAATCTCCTGTAACTCTTGGACATACCACTTTATCGAATGACTCGTGTGACCATGAATTACAGGAATCAGCTCTGGGTCTGAACTGCTTCGCGATTCTACCATATGCCTCGTATTTCTTAAAGTCCTGAGCTGTCTTCTCTTTCTTTCTGAAGTCGTCAGATTTGATCCAAGTGGGTGATCCAAAACCACCCCATAGTCAGGTCTGCTTTTTCGATATAGTTTCAAGATGCTTAATGGATCAACTTTCAAGGTCTCTTTCTGCATGAAGAGAAAACCCCCAGAATCCATAGTTATGGGGCCCTTGAAACCTAAATAATCGTGTATTCCTCTCTGCCTTACTTCGCTTTCAGTTCTCATCGTTTCCATAATTTCGTAGGCATTTACCATTATTCCATCAATCTTGAAATGCTCCCATGGTTTAGGGTGCCCGTCTACCAACTGACTGAACCAGAGGAACGGTCTTTCAAGCCTCATTCAAGATGCCTCTCAGCCGCTGTAGGAGAAAACGTTGAGCGATCGGATGAGACACGCCGTACATATCCCACGCAAATCGACCTGATTTTCTGATTATGTTTGAAATTACTCTCTGATCAGGAAGAAGTTCCACATCGACTCTTGCGGAAGCTGCCGCTCTTTCCATTATTCTCCTGTGTGTGTGATCGTGCTTGCGCTTCAAGTTAGAGGAATATGTTCTGACAAAAGCAATAATTTTCGAATAGCTCCTTCTTTTCTTGGCTTTTTTCAGAAACCTCGCCACATATGTCGCGAGTTCTTCCACGCTCCTATCTAGATACTCCCTTGAATATGGCTGGCCGTGCTGATCGCACCACCATTCAAAAAGCCCAGGGCAATCATACCAATCATTCTTCCAGTCGTGCCACTCGGTTCTCTTGCCAAAAAACTCTTCGGGTACCAGTCCAAATGGCTCAGATATTGCGACTAAGTGAACTTGATCCCTTCTCTCTCTAAGGAGGGACAATGTTTCCAATAGCTGCCTATAGGATTGTGATTTGTGGTAAGGTTTCAACGTTGAACAAGGAAAGATGAGTAGGACTTTCTTCTTTGGAGGGCTATAATGATTCGAGATATACTTCAACCATTTCTTGACTTGTCGATTCTTGATCAGGGCATAGTAGACTTCCTTCGGGTTATAAAAACACAAACTGAGCTTAATTCTAACGTCCTTACCCTTCTTCACGGAAATTCTCTTATAAATAAGCTCTCTCTTCATGCTTGCCATGTAAGAGAAGCTCCAATTATAAGCCCTTCAGTGTCCTACCAATCAATCGCTCGAAGAAGGGAGTTTGGATACTGATGCGAATATGGCTGCTCAACTCTCTTTCGATATCTTCTTCCGAAATCTCTTCAGATCTTAGGAAAATACCTTCTAGGTGCGCCGTTCCAATATGCGGATTTATGAGCTTAAGCTCAACTAAATGTAACAGCAGACAGGTTCTTAGAAGCGTTACATTTTTGACGCTGGTTTCTCTCCGTATCCTTAATATGTGGCTTTTGTTATTTCCAGTGAATTTAGCGGAAATCACTGAGAAGTAAACGCTTTGCATCCCTTCTCCTTCCAGTTGGGGATAGAATCTCTCGATGTATTCGATTATAGCTCGGTCATCCGTCCCGATGTTATATCCTTCCGTTCGCATCTTTGAATCAAATATTACGGCATAGTGGTCGCGTTTCGCTAGTCCTATTCCGTCAGGAAATCTTCCAACAACCTTGTGGCCTAACTCTATCACCTCAAAACCCAATATCCTAAAAGAAATCCAAAGTCTGTCCTCAAGTACATCCTCGGGAGCTCTTCCGATGCGTTGACAGTTCTCTATAGCTCTTGGATCCCCGCAAGCCAGTTTCTCGATATCTTCTAGAATGGGTGGTATAAAGAGAGGATTATACGGCTGTGGCGGTTTCATATTCTAAGATGCCCCAGTTAACTCCTTACTGATCACAGTTTCAGGTAGAATTTCCAAGGGAACGCCCAATTCTCTTGCCTTTGCTTTCAACATCATGAACCCCGCCTCTTCCAACGTCAACATAAGGAGCTTGCCACGTATGTCACATGAAATGCTGCTTACCCCCAGCCCCTTAAGTGTCGATTTAACGAGCTCCTCCTTAGTGATTGACGACCTCTGCGCTTTGCCCACCAATAGTTGCAAGGTACTTTCTTGAAGCTCCGTGATAACTACATAGCGCCTTTTCACTCTTGGTTTTGATTCCAAGACCCGTGAAACACACTTTTCGATGGGCATGTCAGGATTTGATCTGGCAAATTTCTCGACATCTCTGACATCTGAAGTTTTTAGATTATGCGCGATGACAGCCTTTGCTGCGTCAATCTGTCGATTCATCCCTCGGATTCTTAGAATTGCTTCAACAACTTCTGGCTTATCTATTAGGCGCTGTCTTACGAGCGGCTTGACCTCTTTGGGCAAACTACTTGCCAGTCCGTAAACTCTTATGGTTTCCGTTGTTGCACCGGCCCTACGTGCCACCTCCTTGCGGGATCCATAAAGATTCTCTAGATAGCTACAGCATTCAGCCATCGTCAGTAGATCAACATCTCTTCTCTTCCTCTTTACGTTGTAGGCCAGTACTTCGAGGGCTTTTACTTCTGTTAGCTCAGCCATGGAGCTCTGCTCGATTACACAAAACCTTTGGCCTCAAGCCAATCAATAATGGCAATTCTTGCAGTCTCCTCCGGTTCTTCTCCTCGATCTTTGGCGGCAGTCTCAAGGCCTTTCGCCCATTTTCTCAACAGAACAACCCTGTATTCTATTTCATCCGGAGGCTTCTTAGCTGCTTCCACCAATTCCTTCGGTGCGGCCTCAGGATTCTCCGTTGAAACATCAAGTATTCTCCTTCTCTCTATAGTCGTCAACTTTGGCATTTCCTCAGCTATTTCTACTATCTTTTTTTCGTCCGGGAACCCAGCAAGTGTTGCTCTTATAGCGTCTGACTTACGGATTTTTTTCGTATCGACCATTTCGCGAACCTCCTCGGGAACTAAGCGATTACGAAGAAGGTCTATTGCCTGTTGCTTTTTGATGCCCAGCTCTCTGGCCATAGCATCAGCATCGCCTTCAAATTCATCGTACAAGTACTCGCACGCTTTCGACAACTCCTTGAAGGAAAGTTCTTTTCGATGGATATTTTCGATTGCGGAGTATATCTTGCCTTCAGTGACTTTCATAGGGTCGAAAATTATTGCAGGTATCGTTTTCCAACCCAGTTCCCTAGCCGCTAACCAGCGGCGTTGACCAACCACTAGCTCAAACTTGTCGTCTTTAGAAACGACTATTATAGGTTGAATCAAGCCTCTTCGTTTCATGCTTTGTTTCAGACTTTCAAGATCCCTTTGGGCCTCTTTTAACGATCTAACGTTGTATTCACCTACAATTATTTTCTCCGTGGGTACTTCTCTCAGACTAGGTTGTTTTGCTTGAGACATTCTTACAAACCAGTTATGTACTTGCTCCAGTTGATATTTAACGATATGTGTTTGTACTCTAGAGGGGAAAAGATATGTGTGAGATCTCCTCAAAATCCTGTCGTGTGGAGAGATCTAAATGAAATCGGTTGTCATAACCAAACTTAGCACAGCGCAAAGAAACCACGATTTGATCGTCGACATTGGATTTAGAGTTCCTCCTTTGAAAGTGCTTTACCAGCAAGTGAAGGCGGAACTATACTTTGACAGAAAGCTGTTGAAATCGTTCAATATGAGGATACCACACTTCTTTGCCCGTAAAGACGAGATTCAAATTCAACCTGTCTTGAACTTAGAAAAGGTTACCTCGGGAACACATAAGATCAAACTCGTTATGACTCATACTGCGCCTAGAGCTGGGCAACCCGACTCTAAAGAAACAACGATTTACTACGACTCGGACATTGAGGTGTTGATCACTGACGGCATCCCAACAGTAAAAAGCATTGAGAAGGTATCAGCAGTAGAGATAGTCACGAACGATGCGAAAAGACTCTACGAAGAGATGAGGAAACGTTCGAGGAGAGAGCTCATTGAGCGAAAAGACAGATGGTAACCCGAGAGATTTCTTCGGAGAGGCCTTAGAATGAGGATATTGCAGACAGCAGACAATCATCTCGGCGAGACTGCTTATTCAAGGATCGATGCCCCAACAGGCTTAAATGCTCGCGGTGTGGACTTCTTTAACTCGTTCAAAAATATTTTAGACATAGCCTTGAAAGAACGCGTAGATGTGCTCCTTGTTGTGGGAGATTTCTTCACTAAAGTCAACCCACATCCAAGATACCTTCTGGAAGTTATGAAAGGCTTGAAGAAGTTATCGAAAGCAAATGTTATCATGATTTTTGTCAGCGGCAATCACGAAACACCGAAAATGGTTACTACAGTAAATCCACTTAGTCTGCTCGGGCAAATCGACAATGTGCATGTAATTCATGAACCTGCTTCTATAGAGGTTGACGGTCTTGACTTCGTTTGTGTGCCTGCACCTCTAGTCTTTGATGAGATAAAGAACCTGTTTAGCCCATTGCTTCAAACAGCTCTTAAGAATTCAAAGTCGGATCGCAAGATTCTAGCAGCTCATTTACCTTTGGGCCGGGCCACCACAAGTTCGGAACGAACACTGGAGTCTTTCATTGGAGAATGCGTAGACATAGAGCAAATTCCGAACAAATTCTTGTATGCCGCATTGGGTCACATGCACAAGTTTCAACAATTGAGTCAAGAAGGAATGACTATCGTATACTCTGGTTCTTCGGAGAGATGCGACTGGGGAGAAGAGCATGACGACAAGTTTGCGGTCTTAGTAGAGATTGAAGATAACGTCGAGATCAATCCCATCAAACTACCGGTCAGAAATATGGAAACCATAATTGATCAGAATTGTTCTGGGCTCTCTGCAGTAAGAACAAACAAGCTGGTTCTCGAAGCTATTGAAAACAACAAGCAAAAGATTGAAGATTCTCTTGTGAGAATTAAGTTAGATAACATCGATATTGATGAATATAGACTGATTGATTGGAACGCTATAAAACAGAGCCTGAACGAGTACGGAGTTTTTGATTTCAAGCTTCAACCACAGACTGTCATCTCGCTTCCCGTGAGAGCTGGGCCAACAGGAGAGTACATCTTTCCCCCTTCAAAAGAACTTGAGTTGTATGTGAAAAGCAAGATGGAATACAAGAGAATAGCGCCTCAACTTCTGAAATTGGGTGACGAAATTATTGACGAAGCTAGGGAGATGATGCAAAGTGAAACTTAAGAAAGTGGTTATCAAAGGTTTTATGAGGTTTAAGGATAGAATTGAGATCGAATTTCCACAAGGTCAAGTTACGCTCATTGCTGGGGAGAATGGTGCTGGGAAAACTTCAATCTTGGACGCCATATGCTTGTGTTTCTATGGAAAAACATTTAGGACTTCTGGAACAGCAAAGTCTGGTTTCTTGAACATACGGGATTTGATAAATCATAATTCTGAGAAAGCTATCATTGAGGTAGAGTTTGAAAACTACGGCCATAACTTTGTTGTGAAGAGAGAGATCACTAGTTCCAAAACTTGCGGTGAGCTATATGAAGATGGTGTATTCAAAGCCGAAGGCCAAGCTGTATACAATTATGTCAAAAAGATCGCTATAGGTCTTGATTGGGAAGGTTTCAGAAAATCAACAATTATTCTACAAGGAGAAATGAGCGCTCTTACTATGGCAGACCCGGCTGAAAGGAAAGAAGCTTTCGGAAAATTGTTTGGGCTTGAAAGATACGTTACAATCTATGATCAACTTGCAAAAACGAAGATAGACGATAAGACTATGACTATGGGAAAAATCGAAGAAGCAAATAAGGTCTTGCTGGAGGAAGTAACTAAGATTCCATCACTAAAGAAAGAGTTGAAGAAACTTGATGAGAATATACGCATACTTAGAAAACAAAGGTGGCGGCTCATCAAGAAGGTTAAGGAGAGAAAACGAGAGAAGGAATCTCTTGAAGGCGACTACCGGAAATATACTGTTCTTAAAGAAAGACTGCTAAACCTTGAGTCTAACATCCATAAACAAAATTCTGAAATCACCAAACTAGAAGGAGAGACAGCTCGACTTAAACGAATGAAGACACAATTGCCTTCGCTTGAGGAGTCCTACAATGAGTTCATTAAATTGCAAGATAAAATAGACAAACTGAAGCCGGTCAAACACAAGTTTGACGAATTATCTAGGACATTCTCCAAACTTCTAGTATTCAGGACGGAAAAAGAGAAGAATTTGTTACAGTTGAGGAGCGACATTGAAAAAACAACTGGCGAAATCAAGAGACTTCGAGAACAAATTCCTAGCCGTGGGGAGGTAAAGAAAGCACGGCGAGAGTTAATACAATTGGAGAAGAAAAAAGATACGCTGGGAAGACAGAAAGCGGGAATTGAAGCAGATCTCAAGACTCTCCAGAAATCTATAAAGGATCTGCAACGAAAACTCAAAGAAGTAAAAGGAAAGAAGAAGTGTCCAGTCTGCTTGCAATTTATCAAGGATCCGAGTCAAGTAACTAAACATTACAACGATGAAACTGCCAGGCTACTCTTTCAGCAGAAAAGGAAACAGGGCCTCCTAGGTAATGTCGTGTCTGAACTAGGGTTGACTATAGAGAAGTTCGAGGAAGTGAATGCAACGTTGATTAATCTTCAGGATAGGTTCGGCAAAAGACAGCTTGTCAATAGAGCGAAGAAGGCATTGAAGTCTTTTGAAACAAGAAAAAAGCAGATTCAAAAGTCTATTCACGTAATGGACTATAGGATACAAAAACAGAAAGAATCTGTATCAAAGCTAGGTTTTGACGAAGAAAGCTACTTAGACGTTGAGTCTGAGCTTTCCACTTTGCGAAAACAAAAGATAGCTGAAAAATATTCTAATGCAAGGGTACAGGTTCAACGATTACCTGAAATAAGTAAGGGAGTGACTACTTTGCAAATTGGACTTACAAGCTTGAACGAAAAGAGAAAAGGCCTGCAGAATAGATTTCTTTCTTTTGGGGATATTGAGAAGAATTATAAAAAAGCGCGAAGGGACTTCGAGAACGCTCAGAAATCTCTTGGAGAAAGTCAAATACAACTTGCTGAGAGAAGAACTAATAAAGAAAGCACTAGGAAGCAATTGAAAGAACTCTTCGGTAAGAAGAGGAGCGTTGAAGATAATGTGAAGAAGATACGGGAGCTTAGAGAAGAGATGATTGTACTTGAAGAATTGAGGAACGTGTTCAAGAACATTCCAGAAAACATTCTGCGACGACTGAGACCATACATCGAAAAGGAGGGAAATGACATAGTGACAGAACTTTCTGAGAGTGAGATAACTGCGCTAAACATCGAAGAGGAGACTTTGAGCGTAGGGGCAACCATGACTGGAGAAGTAAGACCTATACATTACTTTTCGGAAGGACAGAAAACTCGAATAAACATGGCTTTAAGAGTTGCCATTTCTAGAATTCTGAGCAAACTTCCTCAAACAGAGGAGCATGCTTACGCTATCATGCAAACGCTGTTTGTGGATGAGGGCGATTTCGGCAGTCTAGATGAATCAGGAATACGAGACGCTGTGTCGGTCATTAGAAATCTTACTAAAGAGTTTGACAGGGTTGTCGTGATTAGCCATGTCCCGGCAGTAAGAGAAATTTTACAAGGACATATGTTGGAGATCGTCAAAGCTGGACTTGAAGAAAGCATTGTTAAAACTTTTGGGATTGCGCCTGAATCGATTGAGGAAATAATTCCGGTGTGATGGGAACTAACGAAATTATAGTTATACGAATAACGCAAAACAAGTTATAACTATTCAGGCATGAAAAATAATTTTCGGTTATATGAGTTATGAAGTTCTGAATATTCCGAATTTCGATTATACCTATAACCCTCTGAGGCCACACAGTTACGCTCACGGAGCGGTCGAACCTTAAAGGTGAAGGCGCTCAGCGAAGTGAATCGTTGCATAGTGTAATTTCGCGACAAGCTCTCTGACCATATACCGGGTTTTCAATATAGCATCATTTTGAATACGCGAGTTATTCAAAGCGATGGGGCCTGTCGACAAATATTTCGTGTCTTGAATCTGCAATGTAACGAAATCGTTTTGTTTTAAGAGTCTAACTAGACAATTCTCTCTCTTCTTTGGAATACGATGCCACGGGCCCTTAGCTCTTGATCGGTCTTCGTAAGCAATGAGCGGAAATAGTCTACAAAGTCATCATATTCCTCCCACTGGTTCACAGGAGTTGCGATGATAGTAAATGATCCAGGAGAAAGAAGAAAACTCCTTGTTAGATCACCTCCCATTGCTAGATGAAAATTCCCGCTCAAGAGAAATCTGTCATGCATCCAGGCCTTAGGGCATTGTTTCCAGATCTCGCTCTGAAGTAGAAAAACTTCAAATTCGCCCTTTCTTTTGTCTTTAAAGTCATTGCAGATTTTCTTGAAAGCTTCTATATTCTCTTCTTCTATCTTGCTTTTACCTATAATGCGTCCGACAACGAGGTGAATCTCAACATCATCTCTGACATGCCTCAAATAGTTCATGGTTGTCTTGTCGACATAGTGCAGGAAACCATAAACTGGGCTCTCCAATTTCTGTAGGTATTCAATTAACCTCTGCTCTCTCTTCTCATATGGAAATATTTCGTGTCGCACGGTCGCCTGCTCAGTAACGTTGAATATGAGTTTCTCCTCACAAACCTCGTATTTCAATACTCTCAAGCCACGCGCTTTATCTTCATCTTCTTTTCAAGCGAATTCAGCACAGTCATTAAGAACTCCTCACTTATTCCGAAATGAAGCGCAGCCTCTGAAGGGAAGATCTGGCCTTCATTTTTCCGCAAGTAGTCTAGTAACCGAAGTTCCATTATTTCGTTAGGTAATAATCCAACCTTGCCTCTCAGATTCTCCTCAGCAATTCTGAGCCTAGCCTCTAAGTCGAGAATTCTGCTATTTGCGTTCTCGACTGTCCAAAGAAGATGTTCTAGATAGCGAGCAGGAATTCTGAATATCTTTCTACGACCCAAAGCCCTCAGCGCCAGAACTGCAATTGCCGTGGATCTCACGTCCTCATACCAACTTCCATCAACTTTGAGCCTCTCGGGCGACCTCAGCATTTCCTGTGCAATCTGTTGAGCTATTTCCGATTCCGGATTTCCAGTAGCTTCCATGTATGCTATAAGGCTGTGCCCAAAGTCTTCGAAAACACCCTTCTCGAGAACAGTTCTGTTGATCTCCTCCTCTAGCCACTTAAGCGCTTTTGCCACCTCTGGAATCTTGGAGTCGTAGCCAGCTTTTGCAAGTCCTTGAATGACTTGGGCAGTTGTATACTTCGAATGATTCCAGCTTCCATCAGGATCTTGATGGCTCATCAACCAATGTGCTAGGTCCTGTATACTTCTCCTATCTTCACGAAGCTCCGCGAAGGTTATCAATGCTTGAGCTGCGTGGTGAAGTCCCGTGCCCTTGGTGTGTGACCATTGATCTCTCTCTTGATTTTTAAGCCAGGCCAAAGAGCCGCTGATCGTCGGAGATTCAATGAGTTCACCTAGTGCAACGAGCGTTCTCAAGACGACTGCTGTATCCCAAATATTGTGGGACCATGTATCTCGGTTCTTTTTCAGCCAATCTCTTGCCTTTGCCAGTCCTCCTGTTGCACCTGTCTCTGGGATTGACCAAGATTCATCTATCTTAACGCCTACTGACAGCAATGCCAAAGAGGCGAGCGATGTTTCTATAGGCGCTCGCGTGCCCCAGTAGCCAGCTGGATGTTGAATCTCTTTCAGCCACTGTCCAGCTCTTATCATCAACTCCTGTTTTTCGTTGTATTCCTCATAAGTCACGTAGTCCTGCAATTTTCTATGCAAGAAACCCACATCCGTACTCATTAAGAAAACCCTCATATTCTAAGTCCGTGAGCTATCGCTCGATTTCTTCTCTCGAACCATGAAAGCCCACCAACTATTTGATGTTCGATGGATCCCTCACGTAGTTTTGGTTTCAATTCATTCTCATAAAGCGTGCGGGGCCTTGTCCTGTAGTCGACACCTATAAACAGAAAATGAATGGTCGCGTCCCAATGCAGATCGCAATATACTGTGTGCGAATTGATCTCTTTCAATAAAGCATCAAAACGACCGTTTCTTCCTCTCCTACGGCATTCATAATAGCCAGAGCGGCGTTTCGTATCGAACCCAAGCTCCACAAACATCTCAACGACATCATCGATAGGTGAAAGAAACTCAAGATCCATTGATTTTCTATTAATATGTTAAGTGATATTGTTTATTTAGGTGCGTCTCCGGTGAATCTCGCGATGACCGATACTAGATTGGGCAGAGTTAAAGCAGTATTATTCGATCTCGACGGAACGCTGGTGGACACAACCAAATCTCAATTTCTAGCAAACACGCATGTTGCCAAAATGTTATTGAACTTCTTACGTTCGAGGAACGTACATATCAGCCAACAAAGTTTACTCGAAGCGATTGAGAAACTGGCTTTAGAGATGGACCTCAAACTCTTGTACAATAGAGATCTCTGGTGGAGTGAGATTCTGGATAAGATGAATCTCAAAGGGCCGATTCCTAGGGAGTTTGCTAGAAAATTGACGCTGGGATATTGGTCCAAGTATGCCAAGGGAATGGTCAAATACGCCGACGCGTTGCCGACATTAAAGTATCTCAAAGATAAAGGATACAAGCTCGGCTTGGTAACCGACACAGACGGAACTCCAGGAATCAAAGCCAAGAGAATTTCCAGATCCAGCATTCTGCGGCTATTTGATGTCGTTGTCATTGCTGGAGAAGAAACAAGGAAAGTCAAGCCTGACCCGTCGAGCTACATGCTAGCCCTGAGAAAGTTACAGCTTAAACCGCCTGAAGTGGTCTATGTCGGAGATAAACCGTTCACCGACATAAAAGGAGCGAAAGCATTAGGCATTATTACCGTGCTGATTCGCAGAAAGCCATGGAAAGAGTATGTTAAACCTGATTTTACTATCGACAATCTAAATCAGCTCAAGAGTATTCTATGAACCATAGTTTTATTGGCCTTTGTTTTTTGGCGCCTGTCTCCTTCTTAGAAGATGCGATGGCGGAACTCACTTCCAGCCCCAGTAGTCTTCTTCGGCTTCATAAACCTCTCCGCAGTCTGAGCATACACCGAGCGTCTTGATCACTCCATCGGCGACAGCCCGTTCTTAACAGTTCCTACCTAGTTGAATTTCTCGGACTGAAGGAAAGGCATCAAAAAGCGATACCGCTTTTCATAGGAAAGACCTATTAATCGTTCTCGCGATACTGAACATTAACAACACTTCTCGGATGTGCATATTTGTCTCCACTGTGGACACATCATGAGACCTTTCCAATACTCTTCGAAATCATAGCCGAGC
>Ga0315308_1000394_pt1 | contig 24253 bp, 28 predicted proteins | sample TDP3_MG_FD_203078 | JGI IMG/M metagenome (GOLD analysis project Ga0315308, IMG submission 203078) | Freshwater sediment microbial communities from Lake Towuti, South Sulawesi, Indonesia - TDP3 | ecosystem: Environmental > Aquatic > Freshwater > Lake > Sediment | place: Indonesia: South Sulawesi... | reverse complement strand
CCGAGCTTCCTTTTGTCAACATCCTGAGGCACCTGGAGAAAACAGGGGTTGGTCTCCCCAAGCTTTATTACTATGGTGAGGAAGAAGGGCTCCTTCTGCTTGAGGACCTTGGAGACGAGCTTCTTGCCAATCTGGCCGAGGGAGCATCGGAAGAGGACAAGAGGCAGATATATGAGAAGGCGGTTGACACCCTTATTATCCTTCAGGAGAAAGGCTCAAAAAACGGAGAGGACTGCTATGCCTTCAGGCAGACATTTAGCCATGATCTCTTCCTATGGGAATTCAACCATTTCCTTGAATATGCCATAGAAAAAAAATATGGATCTATTCCCCCCGTGGACAGAAAAATCATTGAGGGATACTTTCGTGACATCTCGCTGAGGCTTTCCTCGGAACCCAGGGTCTTCACACACAGAGATTACCACGGCTGGAATCTTCTTGTTAAAAACGGAGAGATCAAGATCCTGGACTTCCAGGACGCCCTCATGGGTCCTCGCCACTATGATCTCGCTTCACTTCTCCTTGACCGGAGCACTCCGGAAACGCTTGGAGCCCCTCTTATCCAGAAACTCATCTCATATTATTGCCAGAGAACCGGGCTCAACATTTCCGATTTCCAGGAGACCTTCGATCTTGCAGGGATCCAGAGGTGTCTAAAGGCCACAGGCCGTTTCGAATATATATATCGGGCAAAAGGAAATCCGGCATACCTCAAGTATATTCCAGGAACCCTGAGGCTTGTGGCCTCAATATTATACCGACACAGGGAGCTGCACGGTCTCCTTGAGCTTTTAAAAAAATATGCTGCAGAAATGAAAGAATAGAGCCATGAAGGGGATGATCTTTGCTGCAGGTTTCGGGTTGCGACTCAGGCCCCTTACTGAAATTATTCCGAAACCCTTGATTCCTGTCATGGGACAACCCCTAATAGCGCATACGGTGGCCTTTCTGAGAAGGAATGGAGTAAAAGAGGTTGTAGTCAATCTCCACCATCACGCAAAGAAAATCATGGATGCCTTGGGCAACGGAGAGCGCTTTGGCCTGAAAATAATATACTCATTTGAAAAGACGATCATGGGGACAGGGGGTGGGTTGAAAAAGGCAGAAAGGTATCTCTCGGATGGAACTTTCTTCCTCATCAATAGCGACATCATAGCTGATGTGGCGCTTCGGGATGTCCTCTCTTTCCATAGGAAAAAGAAAGCCCTTGCCACTATGGTACTGAGAAAAGATCCGAATATAGAATCGTATGGAGCCATTGGTATAAACCGCGATGGAAGGATCAGACAGTTCCTGAACATTTTCCATCCTGAAGCCGGGGAAAAATTAACGAAATATATGTTCACTGGAATACATATCCTTGAGCCTGAAGTGTTCTCATATATTCACGAAGGCGTGTACTCGTCCATCACTGAGGTCATGTATCCATCGCTTCTACTCAATGGAGAAAGGGTATTCGGATATATTATGAAGGGATATTGGTCAGATCTTGGAACTCAGGAGAGATACATAAGGACCATCACTGACATTGAGAAAGGAAGGGTGAAGACCTTCCTTAAAATGGCCAGATCGCAATAGAAATGACAGGCCGAGCGTTTCATCATGCCACTTATATGCAATAAAATTGCTACCACATATATTGGGTTTATGCGCGGGTCCGAACTACATATTATTGCAAACCATGAAAGACATCATAGCAAGGAAACTCGGAGAGAGGATCCGGAATCTCCGAAAAGGCAAATTTCTCACCCAGGAAATTCTTGGTGAAAGGGCCATGGTGAGTTATAAATTCGTTGGTGAGATCGAACGGGGAGATGCAAACCCCAGCATTGGAGTTCTCGTCAGGATAGCAGGCGCCCTTGAGGTGTCTCTAAGCGACCTTTTCACCTTCCCCGATGAGGGCGAAGTAAAAGGCACGCTGACGTACCGCCCCTCACAGAGACACGGGTTCTATGCCCAGGAAGCCCTGCAGGGGCTTATCCCTTCAAAAGATATAAAGAAACAGCGACAGATACTGAAGGCACTTAAACTATTGAGATCGGCCCTCGGAAACTGAGCCCCCCGGAACTATCTTGCCCATTACGACAGCCCTGGCTGCGCCGGTTGCCGCAGGGATGTTATTAGCCCTTCCCTTGAAAGCTTCGTATGCAAGGAGAGCAAAGGCCATGGCCTCTATTGCATCGGAGTTAAGGCCGTAATCTTCAAATGTAGAAAGCCGGACCTGTGCAAAGCATTCCCGCAGCATCCTCATAAGTGTTTTGTTCCTCACACCCCCTCCTCCGATGACAATCTCCGAGATCTGCCATTTAGGAAAGATAAACCTTTTGTATGCATCCACAATTGTCCGTGCAGTGAATGCCGTGGCCGTTGCAACCAAATCCCTCAGATGAATCCGCCTCTTGCCCCCTTCTTTCCAGATCTTTTCCAGCAGATGTCCGCCGAACTCCTCCCTCCCTGTTGTCTTGGGCGGCTTTTTCCTCAGATAGGGATGGAGAAGAAGCTTTTTGATGAGCTTTTTATCTACCTGTCCGCTTCCTGCGATTCTCCCATCCCTGTCAAAATTCTTTCCTGAACCCTTTTCTATTAATCCATCAATGATCATATTCCCAGGTCCTGTATCAAAGGCCAGGATCCTATCTGTTCCACACCCTGCAGGTATTACCGTGACATTGCTGATGCCGCCAATGTTCTGAACTGTCCGTGTCCTTTTCGGGTCGCGAAAGAGATGGTAGTGAAGAAAGGAGGTCAAGGGGGCACCATGTCCCCCTGCGGCCACATCCCTCGGGCGGAAATCTGCGATGGTTGTCACCCCTGTCCTTTCAGCAATGACGGAAGGCTCCCCTATCTGAAGTGTGCAGCCGCGATCGGGAAGATGATGAATGGTCTGTCCATGGGAGCCAATCAGTCTCACCCTCCATATTGGAATGGATGCCTCCTCTGCAATTTTCAGGGCTGCTCTGGCGAAGAGCTCACCAAGACGGGCGTTGAGCACGCATATTTTCTCAACGGTGCTCGTCTCCGGAGCACTTGCCTTCAGGATAGCCTCCCTGACCTCCCTGGGAAAGGAATACACCCTGAAAGAAACCAATGAGATTCTTTTATTACCCCCTGCCTCGGAAATGTCCAAAAGGGCTGCATCTACCCCATCGGCTGAGGTGCCTGACATGAGTCCTATGACGAGCACTGCCCCATACTATATCAACCCATTTCTATTGACAAGTTTAAGGAGTATTGGTATAAAAGTGGTCAATAAGTATTGAAGAGAGGACCGAAAAAAGGAGGAACAACAATGAAAAATGCATCAAAATGGGCAATGGTGATGGTTATATGCATGGTTATCTTTCAGGCATCTACTTCCTTCGGAGAGCCAAATATATCGGGCCAAAGAGGCCTTATAAGGGTAACCTCCGCAGAGATCCCTAAAACAGGGGAGATTGCCGTCAGCGTCCATGAGGGGTATTTCTCACAGAAGGACCTGCTGACTTCGGATTTTAAGCTGGCGAAAAACTCCATCCGTATGACCGCCGGATACACACCCATGAAGTTGCTCGAAGTTTCTCTTGGAACCAATATTGAATCAAGCTGGCTCACGCCGTCAGGGGGAGACACCCAGGTTGCCTCTACAATCGGTGATCTTGAACTCAATGTAAAGGGGGGCTATGAGCTACTTCCGGAACTCGCTGTCGGAGGAAGGGTTCGTGGGCTTCTCTATACTCCCTTTGAGCCGGATAAAGGCTATGATATGGCAGCCACCAGCTTTGGCATTGACCTCCTTGCGACATACAACTTCATGAAGTGGGCGAATCCTTTGCCCCTGAAGGCCACTTTGAATATTGGATACCTTGTGGATAATACAGGCGAACTGCTTGAGGACACTCCAGGCACCAAGCCCTCAAAAAGGGACTATCCCGTAACCCATTACGCTGCTGATATTAGGGGAGACAATGTGATAAACCTGGGATTGGGCCTTGAGGTTCCTCTTCCCAAATACTACATTACCCCGCTCCTTGAGATAACGGCCAGCTTCGCCAACACCTACAGCGTCTATAAAGAGTCCGGAAATTCAAACTTTGACAGTGTCTCACTCCTCCAGAATCCTTTTATTGTGACCCCGGGAATCCGGGTCAATCCCCCTATTGAGGGCCTGAATGTGGATGTCGGTTTGGACATCGGCCTTTCAGGAACAATCGAGGAGGATGTGGGCATCGGATCGAGTAAGGATGTTTATGTAACCCCCCAGTGGGCTATTCTTGGTGGAATCAGCTATGCTTTCACTCCGGTGATCAAGAAAGCAACACCAGCTCCGGAGCCTGCGGCTGCGCCTCCTGCTCCTGCTCCTCCAGCGCCTGCAGAAGGAACAAAGTAATTAAGGTAAAGATTTAAAACTTCCGTTTCGGTCTTAGAGGGTTGCTGTAAATCAGCAGCCCTTTTTATTTTATTGATTCTCCGCTCTTTAATGATATTTAAAAATTTACGAGAACACTCAAGTCAGGAATGTTGCAAATATCATTGATGCTTACAACTCCTTGACACACCTCATAGAAATAGTTACACTAAAGTGTAACCTTAGAAAGGAGGGCTCTCATGCGTTTCGCAGGTGTAAAAGAACTCAAACACAACACGATGGATATCCTCAAAGAATCTCAACAGAAGGATATTATCATTACAGCCTATGGCAAACCTACGGCAATCCTTCACCATATTACAGAGGACGACCTGGCTGATTATCTTATTGAAAATGACCCTGCCTTCAAGACTCGAATAGAAAAGGTATATGCCGAGTATAGACTCCACGGCGGTGCTACTGCTGATACCGTTATAAAAAGATTAAAAAGACGCCGTGGAACAAAAAAAGTTTAAGGTTATCTTCGGTTCTCATGCCCAACACGAGATTGAACGGCTGGACATTGAAGATGCTCTTCAGATTGCACAGGACATAAAAACCTATTTAGAAACTTCCCCGTTCCCGATTGGCAAAACACGGATAAAAAAACTGACTGGTTTTACCCCACCTCTGTATCGTTTGAGGAGTGGTGATTTTAGGGCCTATTATAGAATCTCTTCCAGAGATGTTGTGATCTTGACCATCACCCATAAGAAAGACAGTGAAAAGTTCTTAAAAAAGATGTAGCGATAGATGTTATTGGCTTCCTCCCCTATCAGGTGTTCAGATTATCAAATCGTAAGCAATTAAAGATGCTTTAATTGGGTGACACTCCAGCGCCTGCAGAAGGAACAAAGTAAGGGGGCAATCCTTAAAACATCTCCTTTACGGTCTTGATTTATTTTATCGCTTTTCCAGCCCTTTAATGCCATTTATGAATTTTCGAAGGCATTCAAAGGAGGAATGTCGCATATGTCATTGACGCATGCAACGGCTTGATGAGTAACACAAAATGGGTTACTCTAATACTAATGGAGGTGTGACATGAGAAATAAGAGTCTATCGAAAACGGTGCGCAGGAGCGTAGCCCTCCCCTCCCAGCTTGTTAAAGAGGCGACAAGTGTAGCTCCTTCCGAACTTCGGAGAAACATGAATCGTCTCGTCACTGTCGCCTTACGGGAGTATGTCGCCCATCACCGGGAGAGAGACTTTGAAGAGGCTATGGCCAGGATGGCCGCTGATCCTGCCATCCGTACCGAATGTGCGACCATCTTTCGGGAATTCGCAGGCGCTGAGGCAGACGGGTTAAAGGATGATTAGCCGAGGCCAGATATATTTTGTTGAACTCAATCCTATTACAGGGCGTGAACAGGCCGGTCGTAGACCGGTTCTTGTAGTGTCCGTTGATGCGATCAACCGTCAGCCCCTGGTGGTGACGGTCGTGGTTGGAACCGATGCCAAGAATATCCCCCGGGACTATCCAACCAATGTCCGTGTGACTGTCCAAGAAACAGGTCTCCCCCGGGATACAGTGTTTCTGTGTTTTCAAATAAGATCGTTGGATCCAACCAGGTTCCTCGATTCGAAAACGGGTCGGCCGGCCTTGGCCGGAACAATGCCCCCTGCCAGAATGCGCCAGATAGAAGATGCCTTGCGGATGACGCTGGGCCTCTGACCAAATAAAGAATATACCCTTCCTAAATTTCGATCTGGAGTCATGGCCGATAGTCTCCTCTTTGATAAAGACAAAAAACAAGAAACACATTAATTGCGTGCCACTATAGCCCCGGAGCCAGCGGCTGCGCCTCCTGCGCCTGCAGAAGGAACAAAGTAAGGGGTAATCTTAATAAAACTTCATTTGCGGTTTTAATATTTTATCGCTTCTCCGCCCTTTAAGGCCATTTAATAATATTGGTGAATATATTCTATTGACATGAATATGGATGGGTGCTAATTTTTATGAAAACCATGAATCTTTTCATTTCAAAGAAGCAAATAGAAAGGAGGGGTCTGTGATGGAAACGGTATTAGGAACATGGAGAAAATTGGTTCTTTTTGGGTTTATAGTAGCATGTTTCTTCATTTCAACTACTGTAGCAATCTCAGAGGAGCCTAAAATAAAGTCTGTAGAGGAGGAAAAAGTTGATCCCTTTGCCCCTATAGAACTTAAAAAAGAACCGGTTCCTTCGTCTGAATTAGAGAAATATGACCTCAGTCAGTTTGAACTCCAAGGGATCGTCATAATGGAAAAAGAACGCAGGGCGATGGTGAAGGCTCCTAATGGAGAGAGTTACATTGTACGAAAAGGCACAAAGATAGGAAAAAATCAAGGAGAGATCATACTGATTTCTACATGCGAGATTGTGGTCTTGGAAAATTTCAAGGTTGGAGACAAAGTGCAACCCAAACGTACTTCCTTGAAGATTGCGGAATCTTAGAAATAATGACTATACAGATTAACAGATCATGAGCATTTAGAGACAGGTTATTACGCCGGTATCTCAAGAAGAAACAAAATAAGGGGTAAAACTTTAGAACATCTCTTTCTGAAGGAATTCTTTGACTTCCCTTGCGGTCTTGAGGACCATTGCCCTCTCTACCCTCTCCCTGCATTCGGTATAAGAGCATAGGCGGAGTACTTTTTTTACGCGAGGGATAGAAGCAGGATTCATGCTGAAATCCGTGAGGCCCAACCCGATAAGGACCGGTGTGTAGAGCGCCTCGCCTGCCATCTCTCCGCATATTCCCACCCTTATTCCCTCTTCCTTGGCCGCTGTTACGATCTGCTTAATCATCCTAAGTATTGCAGGGTGCAGCGGCTCGTAGAGATATGCGACATGTTCGTTCACCCTATCAATGGCCATCGTATATTGAATGAGGTCATTGGTTCCAATGCTGAAAAAATCCACCTCTCGTGCAAAAACATCGGCAATGACGCAGGCTGAGGGAGTTTCTACCATGATACCCAAAGGGATATTCTCATCGAAGAGAACCCTCTTTCTCTTCAATTCTGCCTTCACCTCTTCAAGGATCTTTTTTGCCTTCCTGACCTCTTCAACCTCCGAGATCATAGGAATCATAATTTCCAGCTTGCCATAGTTGCTTGCCCTGAGTATGCCTCTAAGCTGTATCTTGAAGATCTCGACCTCTTTCAGGCAAAAGCGAATGGCTCTCAGCCCCAGGGCAGGATTCATCTCACTCGGAAGGTTGAGATGCGAGGCAAATTTATCCCCGCCGATATCCAATGTCCGGATGGTCACAGGATGGGGGGCTATTTTCTCGGCAAGTTTTTTATAATGCTGGAAGTGCTCCTCTTCTGTAAGAAGATTCTCCCTGTTTAAATATAGGAACTCTGTCCTATAGATCCCCACCCCTTCTGCGCCATTGCTCACTGCTGAAGGAATCTCCTCAAGGAGTTCAATATTTGCCCTTAAGGAGGCGCGAAAACCATCCTTTGTCAGGGCTGGCAGAAAACGGAATTTCTGAAGTTCCCTCTGAGTGAACTGGTAGGTCCGCACCTTCCTCTGGCACATCCTGAGGTCTTTTGGAGAAGGTCTGACGATCACGATACCTTCCTCGCCATCTACTATTAGTTCATCGCCTGTCTTGATCCTTAGGGTTATCGAATCAAGGCCCACGACAGCGGGAATCCCCAGTGCTCTTGCCATGATCGCGGTATGTGAGGTCTTGCTGCCCATATCTATAGCAAACCCCAGGATCTTTCCTTTTAACATGTGAGCAGTATCGGCAGGAGAAAGGTCTCGAGCCACAACTATTGCGTCATCGGGTATTTTAGAAAAGCCATCAGATGTGTATCCTGCAAGAAACTTGATTATCCTCTTTCCAACATGATCGAGATCGGTCTTCCTTTCCCGCAAATATTCGTCTCCGACCTTATCAAATCCTTTCTTTATTTTCTCAAGTATCTTCTCTAAGGCCCATTCTGCATTGATCAGGTCTTTTGAGATACCCTCCTCAACCCCCCTGAGAAGGGTCCTATCCTCCATGATCATGAGCAGTGAATCGAGAATATACACAGCGTCTTTCCCCTCTCCGGCACCAATCTTTTCCTTGAGTTCTCTTATTTCGTCTTGCGAGGATTTTAAAGAGGCCTTGAATCGTTCAACCTCCTCTGCTATCTTTCCCTTCTTGATAAGGAATCTCGGAATCCACTCCTCAGGGTGAGCGATAAGGAAGGCCTTACCGTATACGATACCGGATGAGGCGCCAATCCCTCTGACAATAAGAGATTTTTCTGTCACTCTTCCTCCCCAAACTTGTTGTTTATAAGAGCCCCAAGGGCATCAAGGGCTTCACGTGAAAAACCACCATCGGTCTGGATCAGGACATTGGAACCCGGGTTTGCCGCAAGGGTAAGAAGCCCCATAATGCTCTTCCCATTGACAACCATGCTGTCTTTGAAGACCTTGACATCGCAGGGAAATTGATTGGCGGTCTTCACAAAAAGGGATGCTGCCCGGGCATGGAATCCGAGCTTATTTACGATCATGAATGTTTTTCTTTCCACCTATGATCTCGCTTGCAAGAGAGATGTTTAGCCTGCCATATGATTTGATAAATAATGCCAGTTCCGAAAGGCCCATGGTGTTCCTCAGGGTCGCAAGCTTTATGAAAATGGGGAGATTCACCCCGCACAGGACATCCACCTTTCCTTTATCAAGAAAAGGCAGACACATATTGCATGGTGTTCCTCCAAATACATCGGTCAGAACCAGAACACCGTCTCCTTTATTCACCTGGGCAATCGCCTGCGCGATCCTATTCTTGGTTTCATCCAACCGGGCGGCAGAATCAACTGAAACTGACACAATACCCTCAATCTTTCCGACAATAAATTGAGCCGTTGAAAGCAAATCGTTACCAAGCTGCCCGTGCATTACTACAACTATGCCTACCATACAGAATTATCCTCCAACACCCGGATGCTCATGGCCCATCTGATCGTGATACATCCCTATGCCTGACAACAATATCTTTTACATTCTCCATTGAAATAAGACGCTTTAGTTCCTCAACGATTGCGACTGAGCGATGCCTTCCACTGGTGCATCCAATCGCTATCGTAAGGTATGATTTCCCCTCTTTTTTATACCTCGGAAGAAGGAATGACAGGACATCGCTGAATTTTTTAAGGAATTGCTGGGTGTCTTCCCATTGGGTCATATATTGAGCAACGCGTTGATCTGTTCCATCAAGCCTCTTTAATTCTTCAACAAAGTATGGATTGGGCAAGAAACGCACATCAATGACGAGGTCGGCCTCAAATGGGATACCATAACGATACCCAAAAGACAGAAGCGTGATTGATATGCCTCTTCCCTCAGAAGGAGAGAGGATAAACCTGTTGACTTCATTCCTGAGTGCATGAACGGTCAGATTTGATGTCTCAATGATCTTATCTGCCATGGACCTGACCCCTGATAGTTTCTCCCTTTCCAGTGCTATCCCCTTCAATATCGATCCGTCCTGTTCAAGCGGATGCCTCCTCCGTGTCTCGCTGAACCTTCTTATAAGAGCCTCATCGCTGGCCTCAAGAAAAAGGATAACAAGAGGATACCCTCTCTCTTTCACCTCGGCCAGGACTTTCTGACAATCCTTGAAAAACTCCCTCTCCCTTAGATCGACGACCAGGGCAACCCTGGAAAATTCCCCTATGGAATGATCGCAGAGCTCCAATAGTTTGGGCAGCAGCAGCATGGGAAGATTGTCCACACAAAAATATCCTTCATCCTCAAGCGTCTTCAATGCGGTGGTTTTGCCCGATCCGGACATTCCGCTTACAATAACAACGCGCGTCATTCGATCTTCACTCCAGCCATCCTGGGCTCTTCGGTTCTTGTTGAAATTTTCTCCGAAAGCCTTCTTTGAAATTCCAATGCGGAATGATACCCCATAAGTTTCAAGAGATGATTCCGTGCAGCCACCTCTATGATCGTTGCAATATTTCTTCCCGGCCTCACCGGAATTCTAACAAGCGGAACTTCCACCCCAAGAATTTCATAAGTCTCTTCTTTTTCCCCCAGTCTGTCGTATTCCTCTTCCGTGTTCCATTCCACAAGCTCTACGACAAGCTCTATCTTCTTTTGGTCTCTGACCGCAGCAACGCCGAAAAGATCCTTGATATTGATAATGCCGAGGCCCCTGATCTCCATGTGATACCTGATGATGTCGGAGCCGCTCCCGAGAAGGGAAGAAGGCGGCTGCTTCTGGATCTCCACCACATCATCCGCTACAAGCCGATACCCTCTCAGAATAAGGTCCAGTGCGCACTCGCTCTTGCCAATCCCACTCTTGCCCAGGAAGAGGATCCCCACGCCGATAACATCCATAAGAACGCCGTGAACATTTGTCCTCTCTGCCAATTTGTCCTCAAGGAATCTGAGGACCCTCGCTATAAACTCTGCGCTGGGCAGAGGGGTGGTAAAGACTGGGATACTTCTCCTGTCTGCAATTTCTTTCAGGCCGAGAGGGATATTCAGACCTCTTGTTATTACGATGCAGGGGATCTCAAAACTGCACAGCTCCTCAAGTGCCTTCCTGGCCCTATCCTCCTCAAGCGTGTTCAGGTAAGAGACCTCAATATTTCCGAGGATCTGTATCCTGTTTGGATACAAGTTGCCAGTGTAACCAGCAAGTGCAAGTCCAGGCTTTTGAATCCTTGCGGTTGTGAGCTTCCTGGACATACCCTCATGCCCGGCAACGAGTGTCACATCGAGTGTGTACTCCCCGCTTTTTGTCAGATCTTCAACTGTTATGGCCATCAGAACTTTCTATCATACTCCAGAATTGCCTTGTAGATTTCTTCCTTCCCCTGTGCCGCAAGAAGTTGATTCCGGAATTCCTCATCCTTCAGCATTCGGGAGAGCCTGGCAAGAATCTTCAGGTGATCGCCCGATGACCCTTCAGGGGCAAGAAGGAGAAAAACAAGCTTGGTAGGCTTGCTGTCAATGGACTGGAAATCAACCCCTTTGATGCTTCTTCCAAAAGCAAGCACAATAGAAGGGAGACCAGAAACCTTGGCATGTGGGATCGCAACCCCTTCTTCCATTCCGGTGCTCCCGAGCTGCTCTCTTGAAAAAAGGGCTTCAAAAATATCATCCCTGGTAACCGCAGAGATCTGTCTGGAAATCGCATCTGAAAGCTCCATAAGGATCTCTTTTTTATCCGTGCCTTTCAGATTGTGGAGAACAAGGGGCTCGCTCAATAATCCTTTGATCTTCACCGCTCTTTTATCCGGTCCCTAAATTTCCTTACCTGAACCTTCAGAACATCCATGGCGCAATCAAAAGCAGAGTTCATGTTGTTGTCCTCCTTCTTGGCCTTGAATGTCGTTCCATGAGCCTCGAGGATAACCTCGGCACTATAGCGGAATCTCTCATGAGAGAAAACGACATGGCAGGATGCCGGTTCAGGGACAAATTTCTTCAACGCTCCGATCTTTTTCTCGACATAATCTCTGATGGAATCAGAGGACGATGTTTGGCGAAAAGTAAAAGATAATTCCATCTTTTATTAAAAAACTTTTTTCCTGCTGGAGGATGGAAGGGTATGGAGGGCTTCCCTGTATTTTGTCACAGTCCTCCTGGCAATGTGCACATTCATTCCCTTCAATATTTCAACTATCTGCTGATCGCTGTATGGTTTTCTTGGGTCCTCTCCAGCGATGATATTTCTTATCGTATTCTTTACGCTTTCGGACGCAATTGTCTGTCCGTCTGCCCTGTTAATCCCCGTATTAAAAAAGAATTTCATCTTAAATAGCCCCTGGGGCGTATGAACATACTTATTGCTCGTGACCCTGCTCACAGTAGATTCATGAATTCCGACATCCTGGGCAACATCCCGAAGGACAAGTGGCTTGAGATATTCTATCCCTTTATCCAAAAACTCCCTCTGATGTTTCACGATGCTCTCTGTCACCTTGTAGATTGTCCTCTGACGCTGGTAAATGCTTCTGATCAACCACATGGCAGAGCGGAGTCTTTCCTGGACAAAATTCTTTGCTTCGGGATTTGAATTATCTCTCAAAAGGGCCCTGTAATATGTGTTGATCCTCAAGCGCGGAATTCCTTCATCGTTGAGAAGAATCACATATTCATCTCCATCCTTGAACACAAACACCTCGGGAATAATATATCTTGGATCCTCGCCACCGAAAGCCCTTCCCGGCTTTGGTTCCATACGGGAAATAATTTTGACTGCTTCAAGGACTTCTTCTAAGGGGACATTGAGCTCTTTCGCGATATTTTGAAAATTCTTTGTTTCAAGGGCTTTTAAATATCCAAGGATTATCTTCTCTGTCAGGGTTCCTTTCAACCCAAAGTGGTATGCCTGGATGAGGAGACATTCCTTTAATTCACGCGATGCAACACCAGGAGGATCAAATTCCTGAATCTTCTTGAGAACCTGCAATACGGTTGGCTCGTCAGAATGGGATGCCTTGACAATCTCTGACATATCAGTGCGAAGGTAACCATCCTCGTCTATGTTCCCGATTATGAGTGCACCTATACCCTCATTTTCCTTTGTTAACGATGACATCCTCAGCTGCCACATCAGATGGTCAGATAGTGTGCTGTCCTTTGTGAGATAATTCTCTACAGAGGGTTTTTCGATCTTTTCTCTCGGAACATACGGCTCCGGAACATCATCATCTATGCTCTCCATGGATCTCTTGTCCAAATCCTTTAACTCCTCAGCTTCGGTCTCTTCCTCGGGCTCGGCAACCTCCTCAAGCACAGGGTTTTCCTCAAGCTCCTGGCGGAGTCTATCAACAAGCTCAAGCCTGGTAAGCTGCAGGAGCTTGATGGCCTGTTGAAGCTGAGGCGTCATGACCATCTGTTGATGAAGTTTGGTATATTGCTTAAGTTCAATATCCATCGTCAGAGCTCAAATTTCTCCCCCAGATACACTTCGCGCGCCTTCTTTGAGGTGGCGATCGTCTGGGGGATGCCTTCCTCAATAATCCTCCCCTGGTCAATGATATATGCCCTATCGCATACCCGAAGGGTGTCACGAACATTGTGGTCGGAAATAAGGATCCCGATCTTCCTGTCCTTCAACCCCCTGATCATGGCTTGAAGATCGTCTATGGCTATAGGGTCAATCCCTGCAAATGGCTCATCGAGCAGGATGAAGGAGGGAGATGTTGCCAGAGCCCTGGTGATCTCCAGCCTTCTCCTCTCCCCTCCGGAGAGCGTGAAAGCCATACGGTCAGCAAGGTGATGCAGGCCCAGTTCTTCGAGCAGAGAGGCGGCCTTTTCTTTCATCCCGTCAGAGGTGAAATCCAGGGTTTCAAGAACGGCAATTATATTCTCCTCTACGGTCAGTTTTCTGAAAACTGAGGTTTCCTGAGGAAGGTAACTGAGCCCTATGCGCGCCCTGAGATACATGGGAAGCCTGCCAATATCCTCTTCTCCGAGGAATATCCTGCCCTCATCGGGCTGAAGAAGTCCAACGATCATATAAAAAGTCGTTGTCTTGCCAGCCCCATTGGGTCCCAGAAGTCCCACGACTTCCCCCTCTCTGACGGCAAGATGGACTCCATCCACGACCCTCTTTTTTCCGAACGATTTGCAAAAGCCTTCAGCTCTGAGTTCTCTTGATGGCACAATTCATTCCTTGGGATGATAGGTCGCCTGAGCCTTCTTGACCTGAATCCTCCCCTCATCAAGAAGCACAACGATCTCCTCTCCCTCTACCACATCGGTTCCCTGCCATACCCTCGGTTTGCCGGTAAGCCGCAAGCTGCGATGAATATTGTCGTATTCAGCCCTTTCTCCTGTTGCCACCCTTTCTTTCTGAACGATTCTGACCTCGCCCAGGGCAACTATCCTCTCTATCTGCTGCGAGTCCTTTCCATAATATGCCGTGAGCTCATCGCAGGTAATGGTAACATCCCCCTGTTTGGCTACAACATTGTCCCTGAATTCCACCTTCTTTTCCTTCATGTTCATTTCCATGCGTGAGGCAGTAATATCTATTGGCTTGAGACCAAGGAGAAAAAATGCACAGATTATAACAAATGCCCTCATTTCTGCTCCAGCCAGGGCCCCTCAACAGAGGCAGAAACACCCTTTCCAATAACTGCCCTTTGAAGAGAGAGGTCAAAAACAAGGTCCTTCCCTTCAGCAGCCATCGCAGGGCCGTATATCGTTATCTTTTCATTGCTTCTGATCATCTTCGCCTCAGGATCCCAGCTTCCGGTTTTTCCTTCCACCACCCATTTGGATTCCTGTTGTCGGCGACCGGGCGACTGAATAAACACGATCCTGACATCCTTCCATATGATCCCTTTTCCTCCCTCCTGAACAAAGGCTTCCTTAGCCCATCCTTCCCACCGCAGATCCCCCTTCTCCACCTCGGAAAAATGGATGTTTTTAAGGGACATCCGTGGTGTCCGTCCTTCAGCGCTCTTCTCAGTTACACCCTTGCTTATGCAACCATAAATGAACAGATGTAAAAAAAAGATTAAATAGAGCGCCTTTAACACATTCTCCCCGATTATTATATCACCCAATTTTTTTCTCTGTAAAGGAGGAACTGCCTCCGGGAGGTCGGCTACGCCAGCGCTTGTGGAACCATACCCAATCAGCAGGGTGCTTGCGGATCTCATCCTCAATCAACGATGTAAATTTCTGTGTATTCAAAAGAATATCATCCTCCCACCTGCCTGTCCTCTCAAGAGTGAATGGTGGATGAACGACAATTTTGTGCCTTCCGTCCTCTGTCCTGTGGATGAATCCTGCTACAACCGGGCAGCCGGTCCGCAGTGCTATCTCAGCCGCACCCCTGGGAGTGAAGGTTTTTCTACCGAAAAATTCCACAAAGACGCCCGGGACCTTCGTGTCCTGGTCTATGAGAAGACCGAGGAGCTCGTTCCTCTTGAGCACCCTGAAGATCTCCCTCATGGATGATCTGTCCCCCCTGGAGATGGTCTTCACATTGCACTCGGCCCTCATGTTATCAAGAAGCATGTTGATCCTGGCATCATATAAGGGCCTTGCCACAACATTCGCGCCGTATCCAATCTTTGCAAAGGTCGCAGGCATTAGCTCCCAGTTGCCTATATGACCCGTGATCCAGAGGAGGCCCTTTTTTTCCTTGAGTGCCTTGTCCACATGCTCTAATCCCTGAATTGTTACGAGATCCGTTATTTGACCTTTAAGGCTGGGGATATGAATTACCTCTACCAATCCCCTTCCGAAATTCTTAAACATATCCCTTGCGATCTTCCTGAGCTCCCTGGCATCCTTTTCGCTAAAAGCTACTGATAGATTCTCCAGGGCTATTTTGCGGTCTCTACTTAAAACAAAATAGGCCATACTGCCCAGAAATTCTCCTATGAGCACACCGATCCGCATTGGAATGGCACGAAAACAAACGATTATTAAGGTCAGGCCCCTGTATATTAGCCACCTGAGGAGCCTCTGACGGATCTTCCTCATATTTTCAAACTACTCCAGCTTTGAGAAGGTCGTGAAGGTGAATGATTCCTATGGGAATCTTTTCCCTGTTACCCTCATGGACAAAAAGGGAGGTAATTGAATATTCCTCCATGAGTTGAAGGGCCTTGCCAGCAACAGCGCTTTTCTCTATCTTCTTTGGATTTCTTGTCATAACCTCACTGGCTGTCTTGTTCAGCAGATCACGATGCCTCTCAAGGGCCCTTCTCAGGTCTCCATCTGTGATTACTCCAACCAGAGAACCATCTTTATCTGTAACACCAGTCACCCCAAGCCGCTTGGATGTCATCTCAAGAAGGACTTCCTTCATGGATGTCATTTCCCTGACAAGAGGGATCTCTTCGCCTGTATGCATGATGTCCTCCACCTTGATGAGGAGTTTCTTGCCAAGAACTCCTCCCGGATGTAGAAGGGCAAAGTCCTCCTCCTTGAACCCCCTTTTCTCAAGTAGCGCAACGGCCAGGGCATCGCCCAGGGCCAGGGTGGCTGTCGTGCTCGCAGTGGGAGAGAGGCCCAGGGGACATGCCTCTTCTTTCACGCTCGTGTCAAGGACAATATCAGCGGCCTTGCCCAGGGTGGATTGTTGGCGTCCAAGCATGGCAATGAGCTGTATTCCCATCCTCTTCACCGCAGGAAGTAGGGCCTTGATCTCTTCGGTCTCTCCGCTATTTGAAACCGCTATGAGGATGTCCCTCTTCTGAAGGATGCCCAGGTCGCCGTGGACACCCTCGGCAGGGTGAAGAAAGTATGCAGGCGTCCCTGTGCCCGCAAGTGTCGCTGCGATCTTCTGGCCAATGAGGCCAGACTTTCCCATGCCGGTTACCACAACCTTTCCCTTGCACTCCATGATCATTTCTACGGCCTTGCTAAAGGAATTGTCGATCCTCTCTATTAGTGATAGAATCGCCTCGGCTTCGATCTTCAGAACCCTCTTTGCACGGTCAATGTCCACTGCTCACCACCTTGCTGATTTCTTTTATCTGTTCCAATAACGCTGGAAGATCGCTTATGCGCAGGGAATTTGCTCCGTCGCTTAAAGCACGCTCGGGCGAGGGATGGACCTCAATAAAAAGCCCATCAATTCCAACTGCCGATGCTGCCCTTGCGAGGGGGGCTATAAATTGTATTTCGCCCCCGGAGGAATGTCCTTTTCCTCCGGGAAGCTGGACGCTGTGGGATGCATCAAATATCACAGGGTATCCGAATGTCCTCATCACAACGAGAGAGCGCATATCAGCCACAAGGTTATTATACCCAAAGCTGAATCCCCTCTCTGTTAGAAGTATATTTCTATTTCCGGTGGAAGAAATCTTCTCCACTACGCGGCCTATATCCCAGGGGGCAAGAAACTGCCCCTTTTTTACATTCACTGGCTTCCCTGTCCTTCCCGCTGCTCTAAGAAGGTCTGTCTGCCTGGATAGGAAGGCAGGAATCTGGATCGCATCCAGAACTTCTGCTGCCTCCCGGGCCTCCTCCGGAGAATGGACATCTGAAAGGACAGGAACGCCAATTTCCTCCCTCACCTTCCTGAGGATCCTGAGCCCTTGCTCCAGGCCAGGTCCGCGGAATGAATTTATTGATGTCCGGTTTGCCTTGTCGTAAGAAGACTTGAATATAAAGGGGATGGATATGCGCGAGGAGAGCTTTTTTATAGCGCCTGCGACACTAAGGGCAAGAGACTCACTCTCTATCACACAAGGGCCTGCGATCAGGACAAGGGGATTCCCTCCCCCTACTTTTACACGGCCAACAGATACCGCCTTGGGCGCTCTGGTTCCTGGCATAACTTATGATCTCCTTTGGCTCATTTGAGGGTGGCCTTGATGAAGTCCCGGAACAGAGGATGGGGAGCAAGGGGCCTGGATTTGAATTCAGGATGGAACTGGCACGCAACAAACCAGGGATGACCTTTCAACTCAATGATCTCCACCAGGCGCCCGTCTGGAGAGAGCCCGCTGAATACCATTCCCTTCTTCATAAATATATCTCTATACTTATTGTTGAATTCATACCTGTGCCTGTGCCTCTCTGAGATTTTCTGCGTCCCGTATGCCTTTAACGCCAGGGTCTTCTCTGTCAAAACACACGGATATGCCCCAAGCCTCATTGTGCCGCCCATTTCTTTCACATCCCTCTGATCTGACATAAGGGCAATGATTGGATGGTTGGTCTCAGGCTCAAACTCAACGGAATTCGCCCTATTTAACGAACAGACATTCCTTGCAAAATCAATGGAAGCGACCTGCATCCCCAGGCATATCCCGAAGAAAGGCACCTTTTTCTCCCTGGCCCATCTCACAGCCTCAATCTTGCCTTCAATACCCCTTGTTCCAAATCCTCCGGGGATAAGAACACCTTCTATCCCTTTTAGATACTTGGATGCACCATCTTTTTCCACTGCCTCTGAATCAATGTGGACGATATTCACCCGGCAGTCATTGCCAATACCCCCGTGCGCAAGGGCTTCATTGAGGCTCTTATAAGAATCAACAATGTGGACATATTTCCCAACCATACCAATAGTAACCTCCCGCTTTGGATGACTAATCTTTTCAATCAAATCCTCCCAGTTATCCAGCTTGGGAGATCCTGTCCACATATGGAGCTTTTCCACGATCTTTTCGTCAAGTCCCTCCTTGTGAAAAGCAAGAGGAACTTCGTATACGGACTGCACATCCTTGGCTGTGATCACAGCATCAACCTCTACATTGCAGAAAAGGGCTATCTTGTCCTTAATCCCTTTCTCAAGGACATGCTTGGTTCTACAGAGAAGTATATCGGGCTGGATCCCAATCTCTCTTAACTTCATCACACTATGCTGCGTGGGCTTTGTCTTGAGCTCTCTGGCTGCCTCAATGTATGGAATAAGGGTCAGGTGAACATAGAGGGTGTTTTCATGTCCCAAATCACCCCTCAATTGTCTGATTGCCTCGAGAAAGGGAAGCCCCTCTATATCACCCACTGTCCCGCCCACTTCTACAATGACAACATCATTTTTATCGGCCACAGAAAGAATGCGCGACTTGATTTCATCGGTAATATGCGGAATGACCTGAACAGTTCCGCCAAGGAACTCGCCCTTCCTCTCCTTTGTAATAATAGAATGATAGACGCTTCCCGTCGTAAAATTATTTCTGCGTGTCGTCCTTATGCTCGTGAACCTTTCGTAGTGGCCAAGATCGAGGTCTGTCTCAGCACCATCATCTGTCACAAAGACCTCACCATGCTGGTAGGGATTCATGGTGCCGGGGTCAACATTGATATATGGGTCAAGCTTCTGAAGCGTCACCCTCAGCCCCCTTGCCTCAAGGAGTGCCCCGATTGAGGCAGATGCCAGTCCCTTGCCAAGCGATGAAACCACTCCACCCGTAACAAAGATATATTTTGTCTTTAACCTTGTCTTCAAACGAGCCTCCTTGCCTTCTCCAGGTCCTCGGGAGTATCAATATGTAAAGAATCACTGGGAGCAGCAACCACCCTTATCCGGAAACCGCGCTCAAGCGCCCTGAGCTGCTCAAGGCTCTCTGCCTTCTCCAGGGGGGTGGGCTTCATTTTGGAAAGTTTCAGGAGGAAATCCCTCCTATAAGCATAAATGCCAATATGCTTGTATCCCAACGGAGCCTTTCCCCCAGGAAAACCATCCCTGTAGCATGGAATGGGCTGCCTGGAGAAATAGATTGCATATCCGTCCATATCAATGACCACCTTCACAACATCCCGGCTTTCAAGAACATTGGTCTCAAAAATCGGATACATGGCTGTAGCCATGACAACGCCCTTCTCCTTTATCAGTGGAACCACAGTTTTTTCTATGGTCCTGGGATCAACAAAGGGCACATCCCCCTGTAGATTGACGATTATATCTGCTCTAAGGCTCCGTGCAACCTCGGCGACCCTCTCGGTCCCTGTCCTGTGGCTTGATGATGTCATCCGAACATCTGCCCCAAAACCATTAACTGCAGCAGCAACCTTCCTGTTATCGGTAGCCACGATGACACCGTTTACCCCCCTCACCCTGCTTGCACGCTCATAGACCCACTGAATCATAGGTTTTGTGCCAATGATAACGAGTGGCTTGCCAGGAAGGCGGCTGGAAGCATATCGGGCAGGGATGACAACAAAAACCTTCATCGTGCCGAAAAAAATTGTAATCTTTCCCTCATCACAAGTCAATAAATAAATAGGGACAGCGCCCATTTATTTTGACCATTTATTTATTGACTTCTACATCAGAGAGAACGCAGGACAAGGCCGGAGAGGAGCTTTGGATAAAAATATGTGGATTTTGGCGGCATTACCTCGCCTGTCTCGGTTACACGGGCGATCTGTGAGATCCGGGTCGGCGTTAGAAGAAAAGCAGCCTGGACACTTCCTTCCTTGATGGCGGCCGCAGCCTCCTCAGCCCTATGAACATATTGAAGAGACGGACTCTCCCCTGAAGCGAGTTCAGGAAGAAGGAATGAGTGAAGCACGGTCACATCAAGATCCAGAAGGGGCGCTGATATGCCCTTGAGTTTTTCAGTCACTTCCTCCGACATAAATTCTCTCTCTTTGACGGCAAGGAGGTAATAGGCCCTGTCCTCTTTAAAAATAAGCCCATAGACACGGGTTTTTGCCCCAAGTTTCTTCATTCCTTCCATAAGCATATCAAGGGCCCATTGTTCCCCTCCTGAAAGGGGAAATTCCATCACCGAAAAGAACCTCTCAATCCGCGTAAGATACCCTTCTTTGTCCATAGCCTTCAGACCCGAGACAAGCCTGTGTGTCGGAAGGATCGTGAGCCCCCGTCCTTCCATGCTGGTGAAATACAACATCACAAAATCATGCGGCCCGGAAGCGCCTTCTGGATTTTTGCCCCTCTGTCTGTCACGGTAGGACATGGCAGCTTCATATCTGTGGTGCCCGTCTGCGATGATAAAGCCTTTATCCTGAATACCCCTCTGAATAGTCTCTATCTCCTTCTTATCTGTTAGCCTCCATATAGCATGCTCCACTCTATCGTCATCTGTGATGAGTACCTCGGGCTTTCTACCCATCAATTTGCCAAGAAGGGCATCCAGTTCCTTATGGGGATACACTGCAAAGATAGGGCAGAGGTTGGTCCTTGTAGCCTCAAGGAGCCTCAGCCTGTCGTCCCTGGGAGCGGCCAGGGTTTTCTCATGCGGCAATGCCCTGCCCGAGCCGAAATCCTCCAGACGGCACAACGCAATAAATCCCTTCCTCGTTTTCATGGGCTTTTTCTCCGAGATGCGGAAGCGATGGCGGTAGAGATATATTCCGGGAGTCGGATCGCTGGCAAGTATCCCGTCGCTCTTCCATCTTTTAAGCTGGATGTCGGCCTCCTCATAGGGATTGTCTCCCTTTGTCTTGATCAGGCGGACAATATTGAACATATGCCTCTGATAAAGGGTGTCCTGCAGCTCAGGCGAGATCACATCGTAGGGAGGAGCCACCACGAGAGATAAGTCCCCGACCTTCTCCTTGACATATCTCAGACCTGCAAATGGAAGTATCTCTGCCATATCGGTTGCTCGCTTCGCTCGCTTATTTTTTGCACCCTTTAAAAACCACCCTCACCCCTTTCCGCCTAAGGCGGATTCGCGGCAAGTGGGCCCTGCCGCCCACGCCTCTTCCATATTTTCTCAAGAAGGTGAACAGGAATCTCTCCCTCTCTAATAACGATTGGTGGAAAAACACTGGCATCAAGCACAGTGGAGCCCTTTGTGCCCGAGAGCCTTCCGCTATCAAGAATCAGGGGGACCATTCCGCCAAGACCGGCGAGGACATCTTCTGCAGCAACAGGGGACGGCGCTCCGCTGCGGTTGGCGCTTGTCGCCGTAATGGGGGAGCCGAAGGCCTCAACCAGCCGCATGGCCCATGGATTGCTTGAAACCCTTAGGCCCACCTTGCCCTCTCTTCCTGTAAGTAAGGACGATAGGTCTCTGCCTCCTTTCAGTAGCATCGTAAGAGGGCCGGGCCAGAATTCTTCAGCCAGGCCCATGGCCCAGGCCGGAAAATCGCCCACGAGCTCCCTTGCCATCTCCATGTCTTTTACAATCAATGACAGGGGCTTGCCTTCCTCCCTCCCCTTAACCTCAAATATTCTTCTCACGGCATCTTCATTGTATGGATCAACACCAAGGCCATAGAATGTTTCTGTGGGATACACGACAGGGGATCCCGATTTCAGAATATTCACCGCCTCATCAAGAGCCCCCTCGCTCATTTTGAGGACTTTTGTCTCCACCTTTTCCTGAAGGACTTGATCCGCCGAAGGATCCTGCTGTTGCTGAGGGCGAGGATCTCTGCAGCCATTAGACCTGCGTTCCTTGCCCCTGCCTTTCCAATGGCCATGGTAGCCACAGGGACACCTGCTGGCATCTGTGCAGTGGACAACAGGGAATCCAGGCCCTTGAGGGGCGAAGAGCCGAGCGGAACGCCGATCACAGGGAGCGCAGTCTCTGAGGCAATTGCACCTGATAGGTGGGCCGCTGCTCCTGCACCTGCGATAATAACCTTTATACCCCTTTTCTGAGCATTCCTGGCATAGTGTTTCGTGCGGGTGGGATTTCTATGAGCCGAGGAGACCATAACCTCATAGGCAATGCCGAGCTCCTCGAGGATCCTGACTGATTCAGACATTACCTCCCGATCGGATTCGCTTCCCATTACAATACCAACAATTGGCTTCCTCACAGACATTGGATGATCAGGGTACTGCGATATTGAATGGCTCAGGAGAATACTCCTCTGAAAAAAGGTCGTCCATGACCCTTGCGTTTCTGTCAAACTGCGTCATCGTAGAAAGGTCAAGAATCGCCTCAATGCTCCTTAGAAGGCTCGGAATGCTGTAGTGGCTGGGTGAAGCGTAACCCCTATTGGCATAGGGACTGATAAGGACGCACGCCGTCCTGTGCTTCTCCACGGAATCCTCTGCATTATACGGAGGGCATGTCTCAACGAGGAAGACAGCCATGTCTCCCCAGTAAGGGCTTCTTGAGAGGCTCTCAATGATCTTCCCTGTGGCAGTATCCTCTTCCATGACCACTGAGGGATCCTGGGTGCAGGGAACGGAGTTGTCCGGACAGGAGGAGGGAAGCGAGATATAGATAAATCCGGGAAGATTCCATGAAGAGACGAAATTTTTCAGGTCTGCAATAAAAACATCTGCCCTCGCCGCATCGCTGGACACAGCGGCATAAGCTGTGCTCGTAAAGCTCTGGAGAACAGGGTTCTCCGGCAGAGGCCCGCCGTAGATCCTGAAGGAGATACCCTTCAACATGCATGCCTCAAAAATTGTGCCGGCAGGTGATCGGGCCATACTGCTCAGATCATCGGGTGATCTATTGTGCCCCCCGTAAGATGAGGGCCAGGTCCTTTCGAGGAAGTCGGAGGCGTATGCTGAAAACAACCAGTGACGGTTCTGGGCGGGCGACTCGCCGTCGGCGAAGAAGAACGGTGCAAGGGCATATCTCTCGGCTAAGGCATGAGCATTTGGTGTGACATCCTTAGAAAAGACGGCCCCGTTGAGATCTCCGAACCTGTTAGGGCCCAGATCCCCAAAAAGGGAATCATAGGTCTTCCCTTCCCTCTGGATCACGACCACATATCTCACATACTTCATGCCCGATCGTCTTTCATTGGAGAATGCTCCGATGCAATTGTTTTGGGATACACGCTCGGTTCCTCGTGCCAACTCCGCGCCTTCAGGGACATCAATGACAGATATGCTGCCGGTCATCTCTGGGAAAAGCTCGGTATGCGATTCTCCCTTGGCATTGGCTACATAGAGCTTGCTGCCGTCCGGACTGATGGCCAGGGCGCTCGGATACCAGCCTGTGGGTATCTTTCCAAGGAGGGCTATATCAGGAACAGAATAAACTGAGACCGCATTCTCCCCTGAAAGCGCCACATAAAGTTTTCTGCCATCAGGGCTAAGGATCATGGCTGAGGGAATGCTTCCCGGATCGGAGACCGGAAAGGGTCCCATACTGTAGAACGCCTGGATCACCTCTGACTCGCGTTTGATGATACCCAGAGTATCGGTATTGACATTCGCTACATATATCCTGCTCCTGTCAGAAGAGATTATTAAAGCAACCGGATGATCCTTGTCCCTGAGCCTTATGGTCCTGATTGGATCACCCTTTGTAGATATTGATGTGATCGTTCCATCGCCCCTGTTGGCCACATAGATGCGCTCCCCCTCCTTGTCCACGGATACAGCCCAGGGATACTTGCCAACAGGAACAGTAACTGTCACAGCCATAAGAGAGGGATCAACGACCTTCACTGTGTCATCAAGGCTGCAGGCCGCAAGGACCTCTCCGGTCGGGCTCACTGTAAGGCCCACCGGATACCCGGCCACAGGAATGCTATTCAA
>Ga0315308_1000392_pt1 | contig 24293 bp, 20 predicted proteins | sample TDP3_MG_FD_203078 | JGI IMG/M metagenome (GOLD analysis project Ga0315308, IMG submission 203078) | Freshwater sediment microbial communities from Lake Towuti, South Sulawesi, Indonesia - TDP3 | ecosystem: Environmental > Aquatic > Freshwater > Lake > Sediment | place: Indonesia: South Sulawesi... | reverse complement strand
TGCTTGCCAAGGCCCTCGCGACGGAGTCGGAGGCGAACTTCATCTCCATAAAAGGCCCCGAGCTCCTCTCGAAGTGGGTGGGCGAGAGCGAGAGGGGGGTCAGGGAGGTGTTCAGGAAGGCGAGGCAGGCGGCGCCGTGCATAATCTTCTTCGATGATATTGATGCGCTTGTTCCCACAAGGGGGATGCGTTTCGGGGATTCGGGCGTAACTGAACGAGTAATCAGCCAGCTGCTCACTGAGTTGGATGGCCTGGAGGAATTGAGAGGCGTTGTTGTGATCGGCGCTACCAACAGGCCCGATATGTTGGATCCCGCGCTACTGAGGGCTGGGAGGTTCGACAAGGTCGTCGGCGTTTCCTGGCCAGGCTTGGAGGCGCGCAAGGAGATCTTCAAGATCAACCTGAAGAGTAAACCCCTCTCGAATGACGTCTCGATCGAGGAGCTGGCAACGATGACCGACGGATACTCTGGCGCAGATATAGCTGAGGTCTGCAACGAGGCAGGCATGCTCACATTGAGGGAGCTGCTCTACAGGTGCAAGAGCCCGGAGGAGGCGAACTCGAGGGCGCAGGAGATAATCATCCAGAGGCGCCACTTCGAGGAGGCTATGAAGAAGATCAGAGTGCCAACACCTGCGGAGAGGAAGAGGCACGAGGAGATCATGCAGAAATTCACGAGTAGATCGAAGATAGGGCCGCTCAGATCCATTGAGCTAGTCTAGAGCTTAATCTAAGCTCGATGTGGTCTTTAATTCTGACCAGAACTTCCTCGGGATAGAGGAAAAGGAAGCTTCTATAATTGAAGTTAGACTACGTATCAGGATGGATTAAGATGAATCTAGATTGGTAGAGCGTACTACATCCAACAGATGATAATTTGGGAGCAATAGACTCGATACTTGAAAGTGAGTTCGAAGTGATTTCTTATAGGCACCTTGACGGAGTCCTCCAACACCAACAGCCGGCGGTTAACGATGCACGATCTCCGCGATTTGGGCTTTAAGCTAATATCTACAGGGCGATATCTACGCTATCTACGGGGAACAGGCCATGGTTGCCATAGACCTATAGATTAAATAAGAGCCATAATGCCTATACAAAACCTGAAATGAGGAAGGTCAACATAGAGATTTCAGAGGATTTCTTCCAAAGACTTGATGAGGCCTGCGAAAGAAAGGCGCTTGAAGGGGAAATATTAAAGTTGGGGCACGAGGCATATGCGGCCCGCAGGAGAGGGGATTTTGTGATCGAGATGGAGTTGAGAGCGAAAATGAATAAATTGCTTGAAAGGCGATTGAAAATGAAAAACCATGCAGATTTCTTTCTATCACCATAATTTCCCTGATTTCCAAAATGCATGGTTTCAGCATTCGTTGTGTGGATGGCAGGTCTTATCCTACTAATCCTACTCCTACAAAACATGCTGTCGACTGATCGCGTAACATCCAAAAAGCACAAGATTTCACGGGCTTTCAAGCTCTTCTTAGGTCTAACATTGATAAACAGGTAGAATTTGATAAACGTATATTATCTTATATAAACGAAAAAAAGACTTAGAAGAAGATTAAAGACCAAAATTAGAGCGAATAGAAAAAGTATCTGCTGTCTATGTCATATGGACTTCAAGCATAAGAGTTAATGGATCGATAACAACTTATATTGCTGATCAGAGAGCGCCCAAATAACCAGCATACTTCATGTGATGCTCCAAGTGCAAAGTAGCGTCCTAGATAGAAGCAGTAAGAATTAGAATGCCGAACAAAGGCAGAAGTATCGCCCGAGTGGTCACGGGGCTTTTTCCGCCCAACACCTTGGGCGATTAGTATTGGCGGGCTGAGAGCCTCGGCCGAAGCCTTAGCGCGTACACCCCCAACCTATCAACGGGATATTTTGTCCCAACCCCTGTCCGAGAAAGGCAGACCCGTTACCGGGCCTACCGGCGCGTTGAGACGCTCCTAATTTCTTAAGAGCGACTGCCGCGTTATGGATCTCGGATCAGCCGCTTATTTTCGGGACGCGCTTCGACCTTAGATGCTTTCAGGTCTTATCGCGGACGGCGCAGCTGCCCGGCGGTGCCCTGTCGGACAACCGGTAAACTGGAGGCCGCGGCGCCCAGTTCCTCTCGTACTGTGGACACCTTCCCCTCAAGCGACCAGCACTCCCAACAGATAAAGTCCGACCTGTATCACGTAACAATAGAATAACTATTGTTAACTCGCTATGTTAAGTTTTTTAACTCTGTAATTTATGTATGGTCTGGGTGTTCTAAATGGTAAAGGACAAGCCGATCGCCTTCGATGCCTACGAGAAGCTCGCGGACGCATATGCGGCTAAGATAGACACCAAGCCGCACAACGCATATCTAGAAAGGCCAGCAACTCTATCCTTGTTGCCTGAAGTTAAGGGTAAGCGCGTTCTAGATGCGGGCTGCGGGCCGGGCGTATATTCGGAGTGGCTGTTACGACATGAAGCCAAGGTGGTTGCGGTCGACGCCAGCCCTAGGATGGTGGAGCTCGCAAAGAAAAGACTTGGAAAGTTGAATGTCAGGGTGCACGACCTGCGCGACCCACTTGACTTCCTCAAGGACGCCTCCATGGACATTGTTCTAGCCCCCCTCTTAATGGATTACATAGAGGACTGGATTCCCGTCTTCAAGGAGTTTTACCGCATACTCGTGCGAAAGGGGTTGTTCGTATTCAGCATGGAGCACCCTTTTGCCAAAGGCCTCTGGCAAAAATCTGAGGATTACTTCAAAGTTGAGATAGTGGAGGAGAAGTGGACCGGATTCGGGGCCCCCATCTCAATGCCATCGTTTAAGCGTCCTTTGGAGGCGGTCGTAAGCTCCCTTTCTTCTTCGGGATTCAGGATGGAGAAGCTTTTGGAGCCAAGGCCGACCCTTGAGTTCAAAGAAAAATTGCCAGAGGATTACGAGATGCTGTCTAAACAGCCCTCATTCATGTGCATAAGGGCTGTTAAAGTTTGATGTATTGGATTGATTACCTCTTCCCCTCCCATGGATGGTGACACAAATATAGCGAACTATCCCCATATTGCACGAAGGTCATCGGCATGACATTTCAGGAGGGTTGGTTCGACGGACACTTGAATTTTCCTCAAATATGTCATTATGGCCTTGACAAAAGGCATCTGCTGCTATTAACAACCGATGATGATCATTATACGGGAACTGTGAGGGCTCATGGCGATACTGAAGGCCTTTCACATAAATTATCGAAAAGCTTGCCGGAAAACACTAGGCCGATACCATGGCGGAACGCAGATAGGTCAGGTCCTCAGCGAGTTTATCCTCTACAGGCAAGTCCCTGAAGTCCTCGGCTGATAAAAATCCTTCATAACCTACGGCCTTAAGGTCGCGGATGGCTTGTTTCACGTCCAAGAGCCCCTCGGCCAACGATGTTCCCTCCCACTTCCATATCCTAGTTCCATCGGGCTGAAGGCCGTTTGGCTTTGGCGCCCTCCCTCCAATATGGACGTGGCCGACGTATGGACCCAGCAGCTCTAAAGCCATGCGGAAGTTCTCATAGCCCTCCTGTACGATATTCTGGAGGTCGTATATTACGCCAATCTCAGAGGGCTCATATCTGGATACGACCCTATGGACCAGCCCGCTGCTCACAAAGATCGTGCCAATGTGCATTTCCACCAATACGCGGACGCCATAGCTCTTCGTTATGTCCAAAGCCTTGGAGAGGGCATTCACCGTCTCAGTGAACAAAGCGTTATAATTCATGGTGCGGTCGTAATTGCGCGGCGCTCCCACCCGTATGAAGGGGGCCCTCGTCTTAGCTGCCCCTTGCGCGAGCATCTCGATATCCTTCAGGCTATCGGCCGCATCGCTGCTGGCGATGCCCGCTATTGCGATCCTATATCGCCTAGAGACGTCAAGCAGCTTCTCCGGGTTCGCAGCGAACATTTCGGGGGTGTAGTCGTTCTTGACATTGCCCCAGGGGCTGTAAGGTTCACCTCGGGCCTCCTTCGGAATCCACCTCACCCGCCATTCCGCGCCATCGCAACCCAGGCGGGAGAGCAGCGCGGCCGTCTCCTCCATATCGAATTGGGGCATCATCACGGTAGTGGCTGATATCTTCATGCTGATCGAAAATTTATCCTGCCATTGGTTTATATCGGTTGCGATCAGGTCCCGTTGTCCTGCTTCATGACGATAACGCTTGCCCTCTCCCTCGTGTATAGGGTATAAGACTTAATTACAAATCATACTTTAACCTGAGTTATAGGATGCGCACTTCATGCCCGCCATAACCGTATCCAGCGCCGCCGACCGCGAAAGCCTTGAGACATTATTCGACGAATTCGAGAGGTTGAACCCAGGATTCATGATGGGTTTCACCTCGATCCAGGGCACGCGAACTGAACTGCGCCCTGAGCACGATGGCGTCAGATACTTATGGATCTTGGATGGAAAGGCCGAGATATTATTGCCGAAAGGGTACCGAACGCAGGAGGAGCAACTGCCGGATGCGTATGTGGCCGATGAGGTGAGCGCGGACGTCGGCCAGGCCCTGGGCGTGCTTCGGGAGGGTTTGAATCGAATTTCTGAAGAGGAGCCGTATGGGGGCAGCATAAGGGACCACGTGAGGCGTATCTTGGAGAGGTATCGACATGATGTTTTCCAGGGGGATATCACCGGAGAGATAGCCCAAATAACGCCGATCTCGAAGGGTGGATGGTGTCATGTCCAATGGTCGGAGGACAAGCGGATTCAGCGTGCGATCGAGCTCCTTATCGAAAATTTCACCGAGATGGGTTGGTCCACTAAGAAGGCCGAGGGCTCCTATGAACCGATTGGCATGGGCGACCAGGTGGTCATCAGGCCCCGCGAGTCCGTAATGGCCAGAGGTGATATCCGGTACCTCTGGATCGAGGACCTGAACAAGATCGACCCTCACGTATCGACCACTCGGAGGGTGTGCTACCTCAAGGACCTGGCGGGAGGATGCAACATAGCCTTCGACCCATTCAGGCGGCTTCCCCACACATGGTGCGTGAAGGGAATTGATACCCATAATCCGGATGGCCTCAACAGGGTCAATAGCCACGTAGTGAACATGGCGGAGGAGCTCTCCAGGACACACTTTCACCCCCCGGTCGCTGCAGGAGGGGGAAAGCCACAGCACGAGCTCTATATGGTGCTCGACCAAGCGGGATATGGGCTCAGCACCTACGGGAGGAGGAGCTGCGCCTATTTCTTCCCCAATCTTGAGGGCCTTTCGGAGTACGAGAAGGTTGATCTAAGCCCGGGCAACATCGTATACATTCCCCCTGGAACCGCACATAGGGGGGTGAATATACTGGCTGACGTACTAACTCTCCCCGGCTTCAAGCCGGGCAATGAGTGGTACATCGATAAGAAGATCAAGAACACGACGGGCGGGAAGGCCCCATATAACGAACAGGCCCTGTCCATCAGTTCACGTTACGACATCAGTTAGGAAGGCGTGGCTGAAGTTCGCATACTCCAACAGCTTGCTTGGCATCTGCGGGGATGCACGCGAGCTTTTTCGTGAGGATATGCTCATAAGCCAAGTTTTATTTGAATAGCCCCTCGGTGGGGAATGATATGAAGCCCATCGATCGGGTGTGCAAGGCGCTTTACCACGAGGAACCCGATATGGTGCCAGACGATGGCGATATGGCCGGGGTCACGTCGGTCCTTGAGACGAAGACGATAAAGGCCGGCAAGGACTTTCGCATATGGAAGTCCGCCTTCGGGTCGATTCACCTCGATTATGTAAATCCCTCGACCGGCGGCAGCTCGAAGGTATTCGATACCGGATGGGTGTCGCCCGATTATTTCACTTGGTGGTACACGCTGGCGCCTGCCGTGAGGTGGCCGGAGGACCTCGAGCGCATAGAGCCGCCCAAACCCGATCTCGCCAAAATCGCGGGCATCAAGAAGGATGTGGAGGAGCTGCATAGGAAGGGTTACTTCGTGATCACGGGGCATCACGGTGTCTTCGATAGCCCCTGGCGCTACCTCAGGGGTTTGGAGCAGTGGATGACCGACATCGTGAGGTCACCGGCCTTCGCGAGTAGGCTGGTGGAGTTCGCCGCGAAGGCCCATATGGAGATCGCCAACGCCATCGTAGAGGAGGCGGGAGTGGACGCGGTGATGATCACTGGAGATCAGGGCACACCGGAGGGCCCCTTTATCTCGCCCGACCGTTACCGCGAGCTGATCTATCCCTGGCATCGGAGGCTGGCCGATGCCTATCACAAGAGGGGAGCCTTCTTCTTCATCCACAGCAATGGATACCTGATGCCCATAATGGACGGCATGGTCGATGCGGGCTTCGACGCCATCAACCCCGTCAGCCCGCTGGACGGGATGAACCTGGCCGAGATGAAGGCGAAATATGGGGACAGGGTCACCCTCTATGCGGAGCTCTCCCAGGAGATGGGCCCTCGGAGGAAGGCGGACACGGAGAAATACTCCCAGGCGCTCTTCGGTCCAGACCTAAGGCCACGGATGGACGCCCTGGCCTATACGGTCAGGACTGCGGCCCCGGGAGGGGGCTTTATCTTCGCCGGCGCATCGCATTGGGGATTGGCGACGACCGAGGGCCATAAGGGCTTCAGGGAAGCTTGGCAGGAACTGAGGCACTATCCCATAAGGACATGTGATAACCACTTGTGAATCGCCCGCGCAAGTTATTTCGCATCCCACTCACGGCGGGCCTATACCCCACTTAACATCTAGGTGATTGGGACCTAGTAGTCCGCCGCAGCTCGCCACGCCTCGATCATGGTCTCAATATTCCTAGTCGGTATCTGCGGGTAGGACATGGTGCCCACGCTGGAGAGGATGAAACCGCCATTGGGGCCCATTATGGAGATGGCCTCCCTTACCGCCCGTATTATCTCCTCCCCGCTCCCGAGTGTAAGTATGACATGTGAATTCACCCCGCCCCAGAGACATGTCCTATCTCCCATCTCCTTCTTCAGCCGCGCCATGTCGGAGCCTCCCTGGACCGGATCAATGCCGTAGAGCAGATCGAGCCCCATATCCTTCAACGTGCCAATGAGGGGCATCGCGCCGCTGCATATCGTATAGCCGAACTTGGCCCTGTGCCTGTGCACGAGCTCGACCTCCTCCAACAGTCGCGGCATCAGGAAGGTCCGATAGGCCTTAACCGAGAGGAAATCCGTGGAATCGTACCAGCCGTAGTGCACGATCACATCCGCATCGCCGACCTCCAGCATGAGCCTGGCCTTCATCATATCCCAACCATGAATGATGTCCAGGAGGCGATGGAGGAAGTCGGGCCTCTTGGCCGCATTCAACAAGGTGTTCATGAATCCGCAGAGCCACATCGCCGCTCCGCCCAAATTCGTGACCTCGGAGCAGAGGACGATGGTCCCCTTTTCCTCAGCGAATTTCCTGACCTCATCGGCCCTCCCCCGATACGCGTCCAGCTCCCTCTCCGTGGGCTTCCTGAACATGCACGAGAGCGCCTCCAGGTCCCTCTCGTTCTCCACCCAGTCCTTGACCGAACGGGCAGATGAGACGCCATAGTCGTCGAAGAGCGGGATGTCGTCGCCGTGGGGCCAATCGTCGGATTGGCGTACGATCTTGCTCAAGGTGCCCTTGGGCGTCTCGTACTCCTTGATCAGTAGCGGATACCTTTCAGTCGCCGGCCTTTCCTTCCTCATCCTGACCCTCACGCCCTCATCGAGGATGAAGGGCGGGTCGATGGAGACCCAGTCGTCGATGCCGGCCTTTAATGTCTCCGTGACCCGTTCGTATTGATTTTTAAATGGCCGATCCTTCCCCCTCCGATCCGGCCAATATCTATGCGGTATCCCGCCCCGATTGAGGAGGGGGACGTGATCGGGCTGACGGCAGTTAATGGCGGTCATCACCCGATCCTTCGAGGACATCTTAATTTTCATACGCTTGAACTATCCCTTCCTTTCCAAACTTATAATATTTGTGCATTCGGTGTGTGCTGTTTTCCGGGGATAATTTCTATCAAATGGTCAATATCCAATCTAACCTTATGGGATATAGATTGGATATCCGCGATATTTCTTCCATGCCTCTATGAACACAGGCACTTTTTTCTCCCAGGTCTCTCTGGACAGAATGGAGTAGATCGGTCCGAGTATGAAACCCCCTCCCGGTGCCAGCTTTTCGATCGATCGTTTGACCTCCTTTCGAATCTGTTCCGGAGTGCCCTGCGCCAGGGTCATGGCCTCGCTCATGCCTCCTCGGATGCAGGTGTTGGCAAAAGCTTTACGAACCACATCGAGATCGATCTGATTGGCTATTGGATCCATGCCGTCAAATAAGTCAACGCCCAACTCGCTGAGAATGGGAAGGAGCTGTGCAATCCCAGTTTCGACGATGTAATTGAACTTCAAATGTGCCCGATGAATTATTTCTATCTCCTCCCGGATGAGTGGTTCAAGATAGCGTCTATATAGTTGGGGGGACCAAAATGGTGGGGACTCGTAATATCCTCGACGTCTGATCACCTCAATGCCGACCTCCATCAATTCCTTTATCCTGAGTAAATCCCATTGATGAATTATATCAAGAAGCTCACTCAGGAAATCAGATTCCCTATGTGTGGCGGCGAGGATCCTCTCAAATCCGCATATCCAGATAGCAGCATCTCCACCATACCCGCCTTCACCTACGAGCATAATCCCCTTTTCATCGGCGTATTCCTTCGTCTTCTCAGCTTCTTGACGAAAAAGGCGGACCTGATCGGGGGAGGGACCCTGAAGTATATACTGCAACTTCTTCAGATCACCTGAATCCTTGATCAAGCGTTCCCTTGTGCGAGATGCCGGAACAATAAAGTCGCTAAAGAGGGGGATATCGTCACCATGTGGCCAATCCGGCGTCTTGACGGCGACCTGCCTTAACCCCCCTTCAGGGGTCTCATAGGTCTTGACCAAGATGGGATATTTTTCAGAAGGAAAATTCCTGACCTCAACTTTCACTTTTACTTCGGGATGATGCTGCCATGGTGGACTTATATAGAGAATTGGATCAAGCCCCATATGAAGCGTTTCCATTTGACTTTCAAATGTGCTCTTCCAAACTCGCTCCACCCAATCCCCGATGACCGTGATATGTAGTGGCACATGATCTGGTTCTTCAAGATTTATGGTCCTCAATAATCTTTCTTTTGATGTGAGCATGCATTACCTATTCAATTTTTCATATCATCATTTATATGATTACCGGTAAGCTGTGACTGGGACATGGAGGGAGGTTTCGGTAATATGCTCTTGCAAATACAACTAAATAATAGATCGACAGGTGGGTTTGAAAGGACAGGGCCATAAAGATAAAATATCGTGGGCTTATCGGTTTAGTAGGAAAACAAATAAGAGAGGCATTCAGGATTGCCTAAAGACTTCAAATGGATGAGAAATTAGCAATTCACGGGAAAGCGCGCGCTGTAACCATCGATAATAAAGAACAGTGGAAGCGCCCCATCGAAGAGGAGAAGAGATTGATCAACGACTTGCTGGAAAAGGGCTCCTTATCCGGCGCCGGCGAGGGGTTGCCCCTGGAGTTCGAGGCAGAATTTCGAAAATACATAGGCGCGGACTACTGCCTGACGGTCGATCACGGCTCCTCGGCCCTGGCCAGCGCCTTCTACGCAGTAGGCGTCGGTCCGGGAGATGAGGTCATCACCCCCACGATCGGCTACATCGGCTCCTACTGCGGGGCGCTGCACATGGGCGCTCGGCCCGTCTTCTGCGATGTGGACCCAGATACGCTGCTGATCGACCCCAATGACGCGGAGAGGAGGATAACGAGGAAGACGAGGGCCATCGACGCGATCCACCTCTGGGGACAGGTCTGCGATATGGACGCGCTCATGGATATCGGCCGTCGCTATGGGATTGCCATCGTTGAAGATGCGGCGCACTGCACGGGCGCGGAATGGGGAGGCAAGAAGATAGGCAACGCCGGGGACATCACGTGCTTCAGCCTGCAGGGGATAGATCCGCATGGGAAGCCCGTCTCGGGCGGAGAAGGCGGGATGGTCACGACCAATAGCAGGGAGCTCTACGAACGGCAGCTCATCTACTGCCACCTGCACCGCACCGGGGTCACGAAGGAGCTCACGAACCCCCAGTACAGGATGCTCGACCCCGAATTGCTGGGGCTCAAATGGAGGGCCCATCCCCTTGCCCTGGCATTGGCCAGGGTCTCGCTATCGACGCTGGAGTATCGCAACAAATGCAAGATGGAGAATAGGGAGAGGATCTTCAAGGCGCTGAGGAACCTCCCCGGACTTGAGCCAATACGCGACTACCAGAAGGCCAAGCCCGCGGGCTTCTATGGCGGCCTCAAGATCAAGTACCATCCGGAGCGGCTGGGCGGCCTCCCCATCGGCAAGCTCGTGGAGGCCCTGAACGCCGAAGGGGCTCCCATAAGCGCAACCCACCTCACGTTGGAGCACCTCCGGAGCATCTTCGCGCGGGGATTCGACCTGTGGGGACACGACCGCGGGCCCCTGGGTAGCGATTTCAAGCCATACAAGGGGGGCGATTTCCCCATAGCGGAGGGCTTCGCGGACAAAGCCCTCACCATACCCGCATACATCGAGACGAAGGCGGGGTTCCTCGACCAGTACATTGAAGCATTTAATAAAGTGACAGCGAATTACAAGTCCCTGTTGAAATGAACCCTCGGGAGAGATTCCTCGCCATAGCGAAGTTCAGAAAGCCCGACATGGTGCCCGTGAGCGGCGGGCCCAGGAAGGCCACCCTAGAGAGATGGTATAACGAAGGTTTGCCCAGAGGCGTTGACATAAATGCCTACTTCAAATTCGAGGGTATGGGCGGGATAACATCATACCCCTCAGAAGGATTCGAGTGGGAATGGAATCAGGCGAATTCGCATGACGTGAACATCGGCCCCATCCCTCCCTTCGAGTACGAGATACTCGAGGAGAATGAGCGATATTGGGTCTGGGTTGACAGCCTGGGCATCAAGCAGAGGGGATTCAGGGAGGATTGGGAGAACGGGTGGTCTGGTTTTGCCACGAGGCAATTTATGGAGTTCCCCGTCAAGGACAAGGGCAGTTTCTTGGAAACCAAGAGGAGATATGAGTTGCGCACATCCGATAGATACCCCAAGGACTGGGTCAAGATCGCGAAGGGGCTGGCGCGGAGGGATTATCCTCTATGTGTTACGCTACGCGGTCCATTTTTATGGACGAGGGACATGATGGGATTGGAGAATATGCTTTTAACGATGTATAAAGATCCAGGGCTGTTATCGGACATAATGGAGTTCTGTGCAGAATTTCAAACAACTGTTTTGGATAGGGCTTTGAGGGAGGTTGAGGCGGATTGGGTGGAGCTGAGCGAGGATCTAGCATACAAGAAGGGGCCCATGATATCGCCTAGAGCATTCAAGGATTTCATGTTCAAACCATATAGGGAAATGTGTGACTTCTTTAAGGAACGCGGCGTGGATATTATCGTGGTCGACAGTGACGGCAATCCCGAGTTACTAATTCCTATGTGGATGGAGGTCGGCGTAAACGGCATAACTCCCTGCGAGATAGCCGCGAATGTGAATCCCGTGAATCTTAGAAATGAGTATCCACGCCTTATCCTCATGGGAGGCATAGACAAGAGGGAACTCACAAAGGATAAACAAGACATCGAACGCGAAGTGCTTTCTAAAGTCCCTTACCTCATTGAGACTGGAGGATATTTTCCAGGAGTCGATCACGCAGTCCCACCAGACATCTCACTTGAGAACTTCAAACATCTCCTGAACTTCACTAGGAAGATTTGCGGATGGCCTACGGAATACATGATTACCTAAATAGCTATGACAGTTACAGATGCTATTGCATGCCCCAATTTCCTGATCTAGATTGAATTCGTGGCGACGTTCGATCATCACCATTGTGTATTAATAAGCCATATGCCCAGTCATATCCTGCGAGCTTGTAATTTAGAATTTGAGTAGTCCACAAAGATCGCCACATTCATCGTAATTCTATTCTACCATCAAAGTATAAGCTGTGCATATTTGATTAGATAAAAGGTCAGTTGTAGCGCGTTCATAAAAAGATGGCGGAGAGAGCACTTAAAATGGCACGAAGAAGCGTGTTATTAGGAGTATACCGCCGAGGACCGTTATACAGAGGAAACCGATGATGAAGCCAGCTGCCATCGGGATGCCCGTCTGCTCGTACAACTTGCTACCACCGATCCTCACCGTCAGCGATTTCAAGATCCATGCGATGACCACCATCGTCCAGATCCCCTCGACCAAGAGGTGCCCTTCAGTTGCCAACAAAAAGCCTATGGGCTCAAATGGGAACCAGACGAACCTAGCGTGCATGTATGTCAATATGCCAGCCCAAAGTATACCGCCTATGAGGTGGGGCACCCATGGTGCGGGGGCAGGCCTTCTGGCGATAGCCGATGGCCAGGCCCTACCGGTGACATAATCCCCAGCGACACCGACAGCTGTCGGAAGTTTTTGTAAGCCAAATGTATAGAATGACCATACCGCGCCGATCGTCGCCAATAATGGGGCGATCACCGATATGAACATGAGGATTCGGAAGATATCCTTGCTCCCAACACCGGTCAGATTCCCCATCTTGAAGGAGGCAAGTGTCGACACCAGCGGATATGACCAGTTGCACCACGCGGAATTGTCCGCTGGATAGGTGAAGGCATAGGCCGTGACCCACTGCCTCGTTGGGGGATCCGTGCCATCGCCCATCACCAGTTTCATGTAACCGTGATCGAACCAAGAGCCGCTCGGGGCGAAGAGCCCCACGTGGGAGTAGACGCGCGCCTCGGCGAAGGCGACTACAAAGCTGATGAAGATGATCATCAATGCAGGCGCTATGCCCATGTCCGTGGCTAACCATACTATGAGTTGGAAGAAAAGCGATCCGATGAGGATGATGTAGATGTTCCTATAAGAAAGGGGTTCGTCCTTCTCCAAATCGCGCCTTTTCTCATCAGTGATGCCGCCGAATGCCGCCCTAAACGTATCGGCTAAATAACGGCGATTCAGGAGGGCCCAGAATATGACTAATCCGGTCCCGACGCCCGCTGTGGAGAACACGTCCCACTTGAATGGCTCGCCTACCCTGTAGCTGACCCCGCCACACCAGACCCGCCCACAGCCTGATAAATCGGTTATGCCCGTATAATACCCCATAATAAATGATGCCTGCATCAGTATCAGGAACACGATATACCAGACGATGCCGCCCAGCAATACGTTGAGCGGGGCCATGTATAGGATTGCGCCCACCAAGGGATTTTTATTAAACTGCGCTAGCCCGACGATGCCAGCCAGTGGTGAGTCGGGCGTGATCCACTGCGCACCATTTCCGCACATATTGACGCGCCAGCCATAGATATCCGGAAACCACGGGAACAAATTGATCATCATCAGTGGTAGCTGGAACAGCACACCCAATAGCAGTCCTATGCTGAATGGCCTTCCTAGTCTTTCAGAAAGTTTGCCCGTCGTTGCGGTTTTCTTGATCAGCTCGTGCATCACTATGGTGTGCGGAAAGGGTATCCTTTCGATGTCGACCCATTGTCGGCGAAGGAGCGCTGCCAGGGCCACGCAGAAGAATGCCGATGACGCCCAGACCCCCCACCAGAATATTAGTGATGGGAGCCACTCGCCCCACGGTATTGGTATGCCCCCAGTAACTATCTGTTCAGCTATCTCCTTCTTCGGCGCCAAGAACCAGGGCAGGTATGCCATCCTTTCAGGATTGATATAACTCGTCGTCGTGATCTGAACCCAGAAGTCAGCGATCGGATATGTTGCAAAGGAGCCGATCTGCGCCAAGCCGGCGCCTGCCGCATAGAGCCACGTCATAGTCTTATCCTTGATCTTGACGCCAATGGCCCTCAGGAGGGATGCGCCAATTATGAGTATGAATGGCGTCACGGGCACGAATGCGGCGCATCCGACGCCACCTAAGGAATACCAACTACTGCCTGTAGTTGGGAGCATCGAGACCCACATCGGCGCAAAGAAGCTGAATACGATGGTCACCAGTATTAGCTGAAGCCATGGTACTCTCTCAACTTTAGCCTCAACAGTCATTTTGCTTTTCCCCCTTATCTATTATAGCCATACACTTGTATTATATATGAGTTTAAAACATTTTTGTAACCGCTCAAGCTTATATTCTGTCAGGACATCTGAGACTACTGATAGACCTCTATCGGAGCCCTGTACCTGAGGCGATAGATCCTTATAGCGTATAGACGCGGACGGCATCTCCCAAGCTCCTCCATTCTGATTCTTGGTTTAATATTCAAGAAAATGGGTGCCAAGGGGGATATAGAGAAGGTAATAGCGAAGAAGAAACTACTCACTGCCTGAGGCACCGTTTGGGCCATTAAGCCTTAGAGCTACCTCCGTAATGGACTATCTGAATATTGGATAGAGGGCACCTAATTGGTCAAAAAGGCGGTTTTATTTGACCTTTATGGTACCTTAGTCCATACGAATAGGAACGAAGTAGAACTCTTGGATTTGGCACTACGAAGGGATTACGATTTCCTCAAAACGGAGAGGCTCCCGAATAGGTCATGGTCTTCTTGTGCTAGCAAAGCAAGCTCACTTAAAATAAGGAGATTAAGACCTAGCGAGCCATTAGAGAAGCATTAGGCACTACATGCTTATGGTTAGGCTATATCCTATCATTATGAGCATTGAAGATAGCTCAAATCAGCCTATGAATCTGACGCCATCAAGTCCTTTCATGTGCTGGTCGCTAGTCACGAGTTCAGCACCACATGTTTTGGCTGTAGAATAGACGATGGAATCGACCATACCCAGCCCTGACTTGAGACTGGTATCGGCGGCGACTAGGGCAAGATGCGCATCCAATTCCATGATTCTAGTTCGAGAGATTTGAGCGTAAGCCTCTAATGCAATTTCTTCTCCCCTCTCCTTCTTCAGCCTTCTATAGACCTCGAACACCACAACACTGGGCGTAATCGTATTCGTCTCGTCTGAGTTCTCGATGTAAGGCGCATACCTCTCAGCTAAAGGACCTTCTGCGAAGTACTCGATCCAGCCATACGAATCTATCAGTTTCATAGCCGGTCCGTTTCGTCCCTAATACCTTTGATTGTCACTCCCTTAGCAGATCCCCTGAGTTCCCTTATCGGCCTTATTGGGATCATGTGGACGACTCCGTCCTTCTCTATTACGGCGACCTTCTGACCAGGCTTAATCTTCAACTTTTGTCTCACGTCTTCTGGGATGACTACCTGAAACTTTGACGATACTGTCACAGTACCCATCGTTGGATAATCCGTTAAACGATTGTCGAATGGATATATAAACCTTCTTACTTAACCATAGCATTCATACTTAGTATAGTGTATCATAAATAGAATACAGGCCCATAATCGGTCCAGAGATAAAAGTAGTATGTATGGCATTGATATTGCGATTACATTTGATAAATTAAGCAGCAATATCGGTATAAAGAGGCTTTGTTTTTTGGAAGGCAACTGCATATAGTTAACCTAAGCTGGTCGATAGAGTACGATTAGTTACAGACCGAACTACCGGCCATAATATAGGAAACAGCATCCTAAATAGATATGTAAAAATTAGAAAGCCGAACACGGGTAGAAGTATCGCCGCCCCGAGTGGTCACTGGGCTTTTTCCGCCCAAAACCCTGGGCGATTAGTATTGGCGGGCTGAGTGCCTCGGCCGAAGCCTTAGCGCGTACACCCCCAACCTATCAACGGATCTAAGCCACCATCCTAGAAGGATAGTTAGAGTGGATCGACATCGATAAAGTTCCCCTCTTGTTTGTTTCGGTAATGGCGAGGAAATGGATGTATGGGAGCTTATAAGCTCCAAGAAATGGTGTTGCGGTGTCCATCGGAAGAGCATTGAGTGGAGATCATACGAGCGAGCACAGGGTTTCGCCACGGCATCCGACAGGCGTCACCATCGTGGCCATCCTCGGGGTCATCTGGGGGATAATGCTGGTAATCATTGGGGCCCTCATCGTCGCGTTCCTCGGTTTCGCGGGCATGTACTTCGGTGTCTTCGTAGCTATATTCGGGGCATCCTTCTCAACTTTGTACGTATCATTGGGCGTACTTTAAAAAGAGAGACAGCTTAGATATCCTAATTCATGAGAACAGGATCGCCCGACGAACTTATAATTTGGCAAGGGCCAAGTATCTCCTCTTAATTATAATGTTCCTTAGACAATATTACGCAAAGCACGCGCCACCAAGGAAGGCATTCATATCAATAAGCACCAGCTTGTCAGACCCACGCTGCTTAGGCATCATGCCATACTGGGAGAGGGCTCAGAAGAGGTTTGGAGGGCCTTCGACGAACTTCAGAACCAGATCAGACCGGGACAAGCCTATGGTGGTAGAATCGATGGCGAGGCACTGAAGAGGGCTGAGCAGATCGCTGCCATCATCAAGGAAGCTTGCGATAAAGTATTACGAAAGGCTCCTTCAAGTCCTGCTCGCAATACTGTATCACGATGATGCGCCATGCTCAGGGAATTTGAGGGACCGGTCTTCGAGTTCGCGAAGCGCATCTCACGCCTTTCTAACATATATTCAGTGCTGCTGTTCGGTTCCGTGGCTAGGGGCGAGGCGGACAAGCGCAGTGATATCGATTTCCTTGTGGTCTTCGATACTCGAGGTAGAGTAAGCAAGGTGAAGGAGAGGTCACAGGTTTCGGAGATCGCCCTTAACATCGAACGAGAGTACGATAAGGGCATTCAGCTCGTATTCTCGAACAGGGACTTCAAGGGGCTGGACAGGCAGTTTGTTGAAGAGGTTCTCAAGGGGGGCATCATAATATATGGTAGAACCCCGATTGTCCAGGCGGCGAAGCTCAGGCTTCAGCCGTATAACTTAGTTCATTATTCCCTTTCCAACCTGAATAGATCCGCTAAGATGAAGGTCAAGAGATCTTTATACGGCCATGAGACAAAGAAAAGTTACAAGGGTAAGGTATACGAGAGCAGGACTAGGGGGCTCTTGGATGGACTCGAAGGCAGGAGAACGGGCATAGCTTCAGTCCTCGTCCCAATCAGACATTCGAAGATACTTACTGACACGCTCGAGTCCTTTGGCGTAAGTTATGAGGTGATCGATGTTTGGGTGCCAGAGGCTTAGATGCATATACCAACGTCATGATAGGTTTATAGCTTATTGGACCAGTTCTCTCATACCATAAGAATAAGGTCAGCTCCCTCTATAGATGATGGAGTTCGACGCCTTAATTCATGAGAACAGGATCGCCCGGTTATTTGAGGAGGGGATAAGGTGTGCTTCCAGGCGATCCTCTGGCTCAGGAGGTACCGTTTGAGCTCTTAAGCCTTGGAGCTACCTCCGCACCGGGGGAGAGGTCAGTGAATACGGTGCTCAGACGATATGATCTGCCTAAATGCGGGAGCTTGCGAACGGAAGAGGCTGATGATTGCCTAGTTTCCAGTGTAGGAGCACACTTAACGGGGAGAATGCCATCCCCTCCTCATTGTGAAATCTACGGTATCCGTGAGGTCTCGCCTGATTCTAGAAGTTCGATTTTTCCGATACATGGATCATACAGTTTTTCAAATTCAACTGGATTGCTGATTGTCCGCATTATTGCTAAGGCATAGATATGAGTCCTCGGGAAAACATCTAACAACCGATTAGCAGCACCAAGGAGAGTGGCACCACGTGTAACAACATCATCGACCAATATGATTTCTTCTGGTCTGGTGATACGCCCTTGAACTTTCATTGACTCATAGTGTTGAACGGTAGTTGGTCTATCCTTTGGTAAACAATATGCCCCCTTAGGTAAAGGTTTAACACGAATAAGGCCCGGAAAGACATCCTTTCCGAGTCGCTGAGCATCGTATCCAGGGAGAAGGTGGCAAACGGCAGGATATTGCTGTCCCTGATCATCCTGTACCTTGAGACTGCAGTGCTCGTGATGCTGAGCACGCCGCTCTCCTTCATTCAGCCACCCTACCTCGGATCCCTGATTGCGCTATTGGCTATCGTGCTCCTCGCCAGCTACACCCCCAACCTATCAACGGGATATTTGTCTCCGTTCCATATCCATCTCACCGAAATCGCCAAATAAGAGCCTATCATACCTTTCAGACTAAATTTTAACCTGCCAGAAGTCTTTGATGGCAGTTTGCTTGAAGGAAATCCTTAAGGTCTAGCGAGCATAGGACATTACTGGCCGTCGCGTGAGGGGGTAGGATTGTCATTGGATGTCGGCGGACATCTACAAAATGGCAGGTACTCCCTCCTGAAGAAGCTGGGCGAGGGCGGAAAGGGCATCGTCCTCAAGGCCAGGGACACAGCTCTGAACCGCATCGTGGCAATAAAAGTGCTCAAGAGCGCAGCTTTAACGGGAGAGGCATACTCCCGTTTCATGAGCGAAGCGCAGGCCACGGCCAAGCTCAACCACCCCAACATCGTTTCCATATACGACATCGGCAGAGAGGGCGAACAGCAATTCTTCGTCATCGAGTTCATCGACGGAACGAGCTTGCGCGGCCTCATGGAGGCGTCTCCGCATGGCCAATGCGGTGTGCAAATGGTTTTGAGGATCGGCATGGACGTCAGCAACGCCCTCCGCTATGCGCATGCTCAGGGCGTCCTGCACAGGGACATCAAGCCGGAGAACATCATGGTCACGAAGGAGGGCATCACGAAGCTGATGGACTTCGGCCTGGCCAAGATGCTGGGCCAGCCCAGCTTCACGCAGGAGGGGGTTATAGTGGGCACCGTCGCCTACGTGGCCCCGGAGATAGCGCTGGGTAGAGGTGCCGATGCCCGATCTGACTTGTACTCCTTAGGCGCGGTGCTCTACGAGATGGCGACCGGAAGACAGCCCTTCCCGGGGGAGGATCCCGTGAAGGTCATCTTCGGACACATTCACGACCATCCCGTATCGCCCACCAAGCTGAACCCGGAGGTCCCGCAGCCTCTGGCCGACTGCATCATGAGGCTCTTGGAAAAAGATCCCGTAAGAAGATATCAATCTGTATCCGACTTACTCGAAGCCCTAAGGGGGATTGCGGAAAGTAGCTTGAAAGGAGCTATTGAACCTCCTCATGAGCCAAGCATTATAGTTCCAAGACCCCCATTGGCCACGGGAGAAGTTCAGCTCATCGATAGAGCTGAGGAACTTGGCCTTCTCAGAGCGGCTGTTGATGGAGCGGTTCGTGGTGAAGGCGGCCTTGTATTCCTCTATGGTGAGGCGGGAATCGGAAAGACGAGGTTGGCCAGGGAGATAGGGGCCTATGCGCATATACGCGGGATGCAGACATTGTATGGAAGGTGCCCAGCGCTGTTCAGGATGGACGGCGTGCCCCCTTATACCCAATGGAGCGAGGTGATCAGGAACTATCTGGAGGCCTGCACGCCCCAGCAATTATACAGGGTCGTTGGATTCTTCCCCAGTGAAGTCGGCAAGATAGTCCCTCAGATCAAACAGAAACTGGGGGCCATCCCGGAGCTATCGCCAATAAGCCCTGAACAGGAGCGCGACCGGCTCTTTGAAGCCGTCTCGCAATTCATCACCAACATATCGAAGGAAGCTCCGCTGCTGGTCGTGCTCGATGATCTGCAATGGACGGACCAGTCATCCCTCCTGTTGTTGCATTACATTGCTCGCGGTATACAAAAAGAATCGCTGCTCCTCTTGGGCGAGTATCGTGATACGGACGTTGACGAGAGGCATCCACTATTCCCAATTCTGACTGAGTTGAATAGGGAACGTCTGCCTCGTTCCATCCATCTGAAGCGCATGTCCAGCGATGAGATCGCGGAGATGATCAAACAGATCTTGGGGCAGGAAATCCCTAGGGGCTTCTGTGAACTGGTCTATGAGAAGACGAGGGGGAACCCGTTCTTCACCGAGGAGGTGGTTAAGGCCCTAAAGGAACAGGATACCATTTACAGTGAGGGGGGCGAATGGAGGATCAAGGAACTCTCGGGTATTAAGTTTCCGCCGACCGTCAAGAGCGCCATAGAGTACAGAATAGGCCGATTGGACGAGGAGTGCCGAAATGTCTTGACATTGGCCTCCTTCATTGGAAAGGATTTCTCCTTTGAGGCTTTGCTTAAGATTATTGGTATTGAAGAGGATAAGCTACTCGAAATAATGGAGAAGATGCTAAAAACCGGATTAATCGAGGAGGAGCTGGTCCGAGGGAAAGAGGTGTACTCATTTGCAGACATTATAGTAAGGGATGTCGTGCACGAGGAGGTCAGCTTGTTGAGACACAAGAGGCTTCATGGCACTATAGGAGCTGCCTTGGAGGAGCTTTACTCTAAAAATGTCGATGAACACCTTGGGGAACTCGCCTATCACTTTCTGGAAGGGGGCAACAAGGATAGGGCGCTTGATTATTTCCTGAAGGCCGGAGAGAAGGCGGAGAAGGTCTATGCGCATGGCGAGGCTACATCTTACTTCCAGTCAGCCCTGGAGCTCCTTGAGGGGAGAGGGGAAAAACCACGCGAAAGGGCCTTTGTCCTTGAGAGGCTTGGTGATATCAAAAGGCTAGTCGGCGAGTATGGGGACTGCATGAAGTATTGGAATGAGGCGTTGCCATTATGGGCCCAACTACAGGAGAAGGAAAGTATTGCGAGGGTACATCGGAAGATGGCGGGCGTCCTATTGGAGTATACGGATGATGTAGAAAAGGCCAAAGGGCACTATACAGAGACTCTGGGGATTCTGGAGGCTGAGCCTAAGAGCGTTGAGCTAGCGAGGCTCTATAATGACATGGCAGGCATAGAAGGAAACGCTGCCAAAGCTCTCTCATGGGCCGAGAAGGCACTTGACCTCGCCAAAGAGCTGAATGCCCTTGAAGTTGTGGCTAGTTCGTATGCAACTTTGGGAGGTATTGTGGCCATTATGGAAACCGGAGACATGAAGAAAGGCCTCGAATACACAGAGAGGGCGTTGAAGATAGCACTTGAGAATAACTACGTGGAGACCGCACTCTGGGCATATAGTTCTCTCGGTGAGTTTGGTTTTACAGTTCTTGGATTTGAAAGACGCTTTGAATACATCAAGAAAGGGTATGAGCTGGCGAAGAAGGTAGGAGCTATTCGCAATCAAGCTTGGATTGCGAACGATCTATCTATATGGTATTTAGGCATGGGGGATAGAAGTAAGGCAATAGCCCTCGCAGAAGAATCAGTTGCTCTAGAGAGGAAAGCAGGTATCATGCCCCAACTTTATGCTGATCTGTCCTGGATGGGCGTTTGTTATCAGATTTTAGGTGAATTGACTAAGAGTGATCAGTGCATAAAGGAAGCCTTGGACATTTCCAAGACCCAATCGAACGAATTTGCTGGTTTTCTAATGGGACTGCATTATTTTATCAAAGAATACTATGTTAATGCGAGAGAGATTTTTGAAAAATATCAGGAAATTGCCGAAAGAGGTGGATACACGTGGGGGCCCGCGCGCACTGAATACATAATTCGGACGTATATAGAGCTTGGGGAGATCGAGAAAGCTAGGAAACTGATCGACAGCATGTATGAGTTTGCTATGCAAGTTAATGACAGAGAGCGCTTCTCTATTGCCGATGCCTTAAGAGGGATGCAGTTCCGTGCGGAGAGGAAATGGCAGGAGTCCATCGATCATTTCGAGAAGAGCCTTCGGGAATCAGAGGATATAGATCTAAGGCGATGGAGTGCGTATTGGTTCGCCAACCGCGTCCTTATGGAATACGCTAGAGTATACCTGGAAAGGGATCAGGAGGGCGACAGGGAAAGGGCCCACAAGCTACTCGATGAGGCATTGGAGATATTCCAGAAGATAGGCGCCAAAGGGGACATAGAGAGGATAATAGCGAAGAAGAAACTACTCACTGCCTGAGGCACCGTTTGGGCCATTAAGCCTTAGAGCTACCTCCGTAATGGACTATCTGTATATTATCTCACATTTATTAGATAATAAACAGAAATAAAAACCAAAGGCTATTAAGTGATGACATGGAATCATTGCTAATAAGAACTGCGGAGCTGGCGGATCTAGAGGGATTTCTTAGCCTAGCGAGAGCCATAGGGGAAGATCATGATGTACGGGGGAGAGATCCCAGAAGTGACTTCTACGGTTACCTTAAGGATATGAAAGAAGAAAGACTCACATTCCTGTTGGCTGTCGATGAACAAAAGGGGATTGTTGGGTTCTCGACCGTGAAATTCCATAAAAGGCTTGATCCGTCGCAATATGATCCAACCTCGTGTACCATAGGTGTTGCCGTCCATCCTGATTATAGAAGACGGGGGATCGGCACCGCGTTAATCGAGCGTGGACTGGAAGAGGCCAGGAAAAGGGCGATTCAAACCGCTTATACCTCCACCTTCATGGACAACATCGCCATGCAAAAGCTTGCTGAAAAAGTCGGTTTTATCAGATACGCGGTGATGGAAAGGGATGGCTTACAATTCCCAAGATACAAGCGAAAGATCTAACAAGGCAATTAAGGGCTCGAAGAATAATTATCCTCTGCACATTCATATGCTATACATAGACAACGTAAAGCTCATGGATTGAACCAATATACTTTAGCTTTGTTCTCTCAATTTTCCGGATATTCTCGTAATAAAACGCGATTTGCATTTTCCGAAATCATACCCATTTGCAGTAAGTAATCTCATGCAATGAAGCCGAACACGGGTAGAAGTATCGCCAGAGTGGCCACCGGGCTTTTTCGGCCCAACACCTTGGGCGATTAGTATTAGCGGACTGAGTGCCTCGGCCGAAGCCTTAGCACGTACACCAATCTGGGTCAGGTATGACGGGTGCTCTGAGGTGCCGCGGATAGAGGAGTTAAGATTATATGTATTATATGTATATGCACATTTATATTCATATTCCTTTTCCTTTCTATCTGTTAATTCTAGTAATGAACTGAGTGAGTCTGACCTGTAATTTCCCATTCCAGCGGGAATAATGACTCGATAAAATTTATCAATATTAATTGTGTGTTTACTGTGACGGTACTCTGAAAGGCAGATGTACTGAATTCCCGTTTTCCAGTCTGGGTATTCCAACCTTTCTTACACAAGGTCATACTCCCTGTGATTATACATATGGAACCGTCAACCTCGACCGACGAAACTGATGTAAATACCAATGTAAATTCGTCTATTGTCCCAGGTATTTCCTCTTGTATGTTCATCTCGAGCCAATGCGCTCTGAAATGCACTACGCTGGAGTCTATCCTTAAAACCCAACTGCCCCCAAATTGTCTGCTAGTAAAAGCCCAATCATAGTCCGGATTATACCCAACAATTTTGCCGTTAGCTCGATAAACAAAGGCAGAAGCGGATGTCAGAGCGAACGAAGACGAAGCTAATAAGAAACACACGGTTGTAAGAAAAACTTTGGTTATTCCCCTCATTTATACTCATTTAGTTAGCGTCCTGTGCAGAATATAAAGTTAATCTATTATTATTTACGATGGACTTCTCGCTTGTAATACGTATAAACCTATCATGTCGTTGGCATATACAATATAGTTCCGCAGGTTGGTACAATATAAGAAGGAATGGTGGATGATAGGATATGGACATCTTAATTCATGAGAACAGGATCGCCCGTTTTTTGAGGAAGGGGATGTGGTGTGCTTCCAGGCGATCCTCCGGCTCAGGGGGCACCGTTCGGGCTCTTAAGCCTTGGAGCTACCTCCGCACCGGAGGAGAGGAGGGTGAACATGAAGATCTCAGACAGCACGATCTGCCGAAATGCGGGAGCTTGCGAGCGGAAGGGGCGGATGATTGCCCAGTTTCCAGTGTATGGGACGCTTGACGGGAAACCCCCTCCCTCCCCCTGAAGGCGCGTTATGATTTAAAAATGACAGAATCACAACTTCCTCAGTGGGATGGAGCGCGAGATGATACGAGTACCCGAGATAAGGGCCATCGATGAATTGTGGGGATTGGTATTATGGAAGACGTTGCCTCCCTGCTCTTCATATCCGGAGGGGCATTGACCTATCCCCTCATCCTCAAGAAGTCGCAGGCACGGATGGTCTTCTCCTTCGTATAATGACAACCATTATCAAGGCTACAATGATAACAACCATTACTCCATATAACCAGATGGGCATCGCGATGGTAAATTCCTGGGTTGGGCTTCTTGCCACATTTTCCAGATTGTCTGAAGCTTCTATGTAGAACTGGATCCTTGCCATCGGTTGTTGGGACGGTATCGTGCCCTCGCATGCCTTTGTTTGTGGAATCG
>Ga0315308_1000391_pt1 | contig 24322 bp, 22 predicted proteins | sample TDP3_MG_FD_203078 | JGI IMG/M metagenome (GOLD analysis project Ga0315308, IMG submission 203078) | Freshwater sediment microbial communities from Lake Towuti, South Sulawesi, Indonesia - TDP3 | ecosystem: Environmental > Aquatic > Freshwater > Lake > Sediment | place: Indonesia: South Sulawesi... | reverse complement strand
GTTAGGACGCTGTCAATAATTTCCTCTATTTTGCTGGAGCGGAACTGTGGCTGGGAGGGACGACCAAAATTTAAGAGTTGGTTCAGAATACTTTCCAATCTTTCTAATTCCTCAGGAATAATGGTCTGGAACTTATCCAAGAATTCCGGATTATTTAACTTTCGAGGCGCCAACTGGGTGAAAGTCTTGATTGAAACCAAAGGATTTCTTATCTCATGGGCTACACTCGAAGCAAGTATTCCCAAGGCGGCTAACTTATCGGCCCGGTGCAAGTTCTTCTCTATCTCTCTCATTTCCTCATATAGCTTGGCATTTTCAATAGCTATAGCTGCCTGATTGGCCACGGTTGAAAGTAGCTCCAGGTCGTCAGGTGTAAACATATCGCCGGACATCTTTTTATTCAAAGTCAAAATCCCGATTAGCCTGCCCTTCACCATTAATGGAATGCATAGCATCGCTCCCATCTCCCTTAATTTAACCAATGTATCGTTATACTCTATTCGTGTTTTGGTATCCATTCCGGAAGGTGCTTTTCCACCAAGGAATATTTCAATTTCCTCTCTGTCAAATATCTTTTTATCTCTTTCTAACCATTCTACAAGATAGTCATCCCTCTTAAAAGATATTCTATCAGAAACTTCTTTTCTTAACCCCTTTCCAGCCCTAATCCGGAATTCCCCTATTCCTTTGTCTCGGAGCATAACTGAGCCCTTCTCTATATGCATAATTTCAGTTAGTCTATTAACAATCAGGTCGAGTAACCTATCCAAGGACAGAATGGAAGTCACGGCTCCGCTGAGGTCTTTAAGAGTCCTTTGATAGTCATACTTATCCTTGAAGAAAAATCTATCAACTGCCCTTTGAATTCTAATCCTCAATGGCTGAAAGCTGAGCGCAATAACCATTGCCGCCAGTGCGTTTACCAGGAATGAACCCTGACCAAACCGAGTAACCCCAAAAACCCCATGGAAAACTCCCACAATTATGGCATAGATACCAGTCAAGGAAGCAGTCAATCCGGCATAAATAACGCTTTTTCTAATAATAACTTCAATGTCCATCAACCGATGCTTTACAATAGCATAAGCAAAAATACCGGTAAAGACTATGGTGGCCATATTCCCCAGGGGATAAATTCTTATCCCAAACGAGGGAAGAAAATTAGTTGAACCAACAAAGACAGTCAACAAGGCGGCCACGAGAAAATATGCTATCTGATTCCGTCTGGCTGGAGAGGCCGTGTGTTTATATTTTTGAAACACAAGTAATAGAGCATACCCTACGAAGAGGACAAAGTTCAATACATAGAGCCGGAATATTAGCCCCGCATCGGGAAAATATTGACTCCCAACTTTGAAAAATTCATTTACGAAAAGGCCACATAAATTAAGAATGGAAAAGACCGCCGCAGACCCATAAGAAGCGTAAAGCATCTGCTTTTCAAATCTTCCCCTGTATTCTGTAAAGACCAATACAAGTTGAAGAACGGCTGGGGGAATTAGCACGAGCCCAATAGCAAATATTTTTGCCCAATACCAGGCAAAATGTTCATTAGGAGCGATAATTAAGCCCAGGATATTAGTATTCCAAATTGTCAAAATAAGGCATGGGAAGAGAAATATTCTATATAGCTCGTTTTTCCTGTTCCTGGTATAGACAAAAAGTCCCAGCCCGAAATTGCCTAAAGCGCTAATTATTACTGGAAGAGTATTGACATTCATCCTTTCCTCCTAGTGGCAATATTTGGTAAGTACCCAAGCCACAATACTCGTAAAAGTTATGCCGCCGAGGTGTCCGATGGGATAGATTACCAATCCGAAAGAAACAAGAAAGTTCGTCATTCCAATGCCTAAAGCCAAAAGGATACCAATTAGAAAAAGTCTATATCCGGCGCGCTCCAAATTCTGATTGGCCTTTCTGTATTGGATAAATATTTTTGAGATGCCATAGCCTGCGACAAGGATAAAAAATATGATATATAAATTATATATTCTCGTTGGTCGGGGAAAATATTGGGAAACAACATAAAAGTAGTCACTAACGAGAAGCCCGGCCCAGAAAAGGATGAGAAAAGCGAGTCCTATCAAGTAACTACCAGAAACTATCCACTTTCCGGCTTTACTATTATCTCCGGTGAAGGCCATTACAAAGTTGAGGAAAACCGGCGGAATCAACATTAAGCCAAGGCCAAATACCCTTGCCCAATACATTGCAAATTGTGGATTGGGAGCAATGTATAACCCGAATTCATGAATGTTCCAGAGACCTATTAGAAAGCACAATAGCATAAAGATTCTATTAAGTAGGCTTTTATTCCTTAAGAAGATAAGTACACCCAAGATAGGATTAGCCATCCCGCCCAGCAGGGGAGGAAGGGAATGAAGGTTCATCTCTTAAATTCCGAGCCTTCCTGGAAGAATACCTTATCTGAAATCTTCAGGATGAGTGGTTTCAGGGAGAGACCTTACTACATCGTTGATACTTAGGTTGACTATTATAGGAGAAATCCTGTCCTGCAATCGCACATTGTTTCTGTTCCATAAACTCCAGAGTCCTCTGAGCCTTTTGAAAATGGCCTCATACGAGTTAACTTGTTGCATAGCCCAATTATAGCCATTCTGCAAGGCTTCAGGAGACATCAACTTCGGTTTGAAACAGACGTGTCTTCCATCATATTTTTGCCAACTATTATATAATAACCGACCTTCATTGTCAAACCTTCCAAATAGCCGCGTCCCCGGAAGAGGCGTGAGTATGCTCAGTATCGGTACTGCCAAATCGGTGCTATTGATGAAATTTACCGTTCTTTCAAAGACAGTGTCGTCGTCGAAATCGTAACCAAAAATGAAAAAGCCCTGAACTTCAATTCCAAAAGACTGTATCTTCATAATATCTTCTGCATATTGTTCTATCCTGTACGAACTGTCTTTTCCCATCTGTCTTAAATTGGCACTAACTAAGGACTCAAAGCCGATTATTACCTTCCTGCACCCGCTTTCTCTAAGGAGGGAAAGCATTTCTAAATTCCTCGCCACATTTAGCGAAACCTGGGCAAAATAGACTATTTTAAGAGGAATGAGTTCACGTAGTAACTCTTTCGTGTGTTTCTGGTCTCCGGTAAAGTTATCATCAACAAAGAAAAAGAGTTTCTTTTCTAAGTCCAATAATGTCTCCATTTCTCTTATTGTATCCCTAACAGGCTTATAGCGATATTTCCCGCCAGACATAGCCTTGACAGTGCAGAACTCACAATCGTACGGACAACCCCTGGTAGTCTGAATCGTGTGGTAGAAATATTTCTTATTCTTCAGAAGGTCCCACCGTGGAACTCGCAAGTTTTCAAGTTTCGGCAACTCGGATGATTTGTAGAAAGGTCGAAGTCTTTTCTCTCTAAAATCATTGATCAGATTTCTCCACACATTCTCAGCCTCTCCGACCACCACACTATCCGCATGTTGAATGGCTTCATCGGGTAACATAGACGGATGAATTCCTCCCAATACTACGGTAAGCCCCCTCCTGTGAAATTCGTCGGCTATCTCATAGGCGCGGGGCGCCAGCCAGGTGTTACAGGTCACTCCCACAAGGTCAACATCCTTATCAAAATTTATCTGTTCAACATTCTCATCAGTTATATTTACTTCAATATCTTCGGGAGTTAATCCAGCAATCGTCGGCAGTGCCAAAAATGCGCTGCTATACTTATCAACGCCATACAGAAGGGAATAGAATTTGCCATCCCAGAACTCTCTCCCATCTTCAGTAAGACTATTCTTTGGCGAAATCAACTCCAATTTCATTAACTATCCCCCTTAGAAGGCCATTCTGCTTTTTCCTGAAAACCGGAATGCCTTCTTATTGGAAGAAATGCGGGGACTTTCTTCTGATACTCCTCATATTCTACTCCGAACTTTCTAATAAGCTCTCTCTCTTCCAGACGGAACCTCGTAAGGTTAAACGGAACATAGATAAGTAGCACGCCTATTAAAGTATAATAGGCATTCGCAATAAGCGGTACCCCGAGATATTCTATTAGATTACTCAGATAAGCTGGATGTCTAAGATAGCGATAGGGCCCCTCTTTTATTAATTTGTGCGATTTTCTAATCTCGATCTGCACGCTCCAGTACTCACCAAGAGTAAGCATAGCCCACCATTTCAGACAGATACGGAGCCCTACGAGTGCAATCCCTACTCCACTTATCCATAAATTAATTCTTCTAGAAATCAAGAAATATTCCGCTATAGTCCCAAATATGAGTAAAGGGTAGGTTATGGAAAAAGCAACCCATGTCCATTTTGCTACCTTTACGCCCCTTACCTTTTTATAGTTTGGTAAGTATGATTCAACAAGCCTCTGAGTCACTATGACTCCAATGATAATGAGAAATAGAATATTAGACAAGATATCCAGACCCCTCCAAAATCTCCCGATTTACCTTACTTACTATTTCTACAATCCTCTCGTAATCGCCCGTGGAAAGATATTTTCTTTCCCTATCCCTCAAATCTCTTGCTGACATCCTTGCATATCTTGCTATTAGAGCCGTTTCGCTCGTAACCTGGGTCAATATTCCATTTTTTTCTAACAAGTGAATGAAATTTCCAGTTTCTCTCGTGATATCTTTAAACGATTTCCCATTAAGGCTATACTGAGAAGAAGACTCCCACAGGATCGGTGAGTAAAATGATTTTATCTTATACAGCATTGCCTCTTTTAGAAAACTTTTATAGTCCCGTATGACAAACCCGTACTTCCAACTATTTTTTTCCCAATCCGTGCCTAACATAAGAGCCGGAAACCAGACGACAACTGAATCGGGCCTTATCCTCAATAATAACTGGAATGTTTCCTGTTTTGTCTCCACTGTATCATGAGGAGCGGGTATAATCACACTCCCAACCACATATAGGCCAGCTTCCTTACAGGATTTTATCGCTCTTTCGATCTGGCCAATCTCAATTCCTTTATTCATGCTCTCGTCAAGTATTTTCTGGCTACCAGATTCTATCCCGAAAAATAGGGAATAGCAACCGGACTCTCTTAATAGCTGGAAATCCACAGCCAGACCATCCCTTATGTGCGCAAAGGCGCTGTAGGTAATTTTCAATCCTCTTTCTAATATTTTATTCGCAATTCCCTTCTTCAGAAGAGGTGGCGGGTTTGACCCGGCAAACTTGAAGGCCGTAAACCCGTACTTCCTTTTCATTTCCACCATTTCCTCCACTACTGCTTCTGGCGTCCTCTGTCTCCAGTTATTCCCGCTCTTAATAGGATGGATGCAGTAACTACAATGGTTAGGGCAGCCCCGGCTTTCATCAATAAATACCATCTTTATTTTCTGATCTCCTTTCATCGCTAAATACACATCAGGGTCATAAATCGGGGAGGAAAGAGAGTCCAAGTTTTCTATCCTTTTTATAGGTGTAACAACAATTTTGCCATTACTCTTATAAATTAGATTGGGTATATCTTCCAATTTTCTCTTACCTGCCACATAATCTGCCAGCATGCTTATGCTCTCTTCTCCTTCGCCATAAACAAGGGCATCGAATAGGTCACATACATCAAATATATTCTCCTTAAAAGAATCGACATGCGGGCCCCCACCAAATACGGGAAGTCTGGGGTTATCCTCTTTTAGCCTTTTAACAATTGTCATTGACCCTTCAAACCCATCACCCGACCACAATTTTAGCCCTACAAAGTCTGCATTGTATGCCTTAGCATATTCGCTGACCTCCCGTGCAATCTCGCTCACTTTTTTCCTTTGTAACTCATCTATCCGGGCATCCAGTTCTCGAAAGGCGCTCAGGTCATCAATTTGAGGCAAGAAACCCAGTTCAAGAGAAGATACTATTTTCCCGGTCAGGCGATTCAACTCATCACTGTATTCATGCGGAAACAGTCTTTCTATTATGTCCACTGTAGCATAGTCCAGTATCCTAATCTGGTGCCCCTTATGGATTAATGACCCTGCCAGATTTGCCAAGCCGTTATCTAAAGCCAAACTGCGTATCACCGCAGGATAGCCGGAGTAGTTTATCAAAAGACCTCGAGCCAAAGACTAACTTTCCTCCTATCGATTTAAAATCTATAATCAAAACTGGAAACTGCTCATTTTCCCATAATCTTTATGGGCTTCCAGAAAACCCCGGTAAAATTGCTCGCCAGTTCTTTCGGAAACGACAGGTTTCCTTTCCCGGCGATTCCTATCCGGGCTATAGCACCTCCGGTATAGATTAGCCAAACATTCGTGGAATACCTCTATTGGAAGTTGTGTCGGCAAGACCGAGTGGCAGAAATCAAAGAGTTCGTAGTTCCAATTCTTCAATTCCGCACGCCTTTTTTTGAAGAGCTCAGTTCCTGGAAATGGAGTCAAAACAGTAAACACGGGATGGGTAAGGTTTAGCCTCTCAACATAGCCTCCCAGGGCAAGGAAATCTGAAACTGTATAACCGGGGTCTATCAAGAAATACGCTGCAATTTCTACCCCATTAGCGTGCAAAATACGTATTGCTTCTTCGTTATTTTGGACCGTATTATGTTTTCTGTGTGCCCGCAATTCTTCATCCCTGAAAGACTCAAAACCAATGAGCACCAGTTCCAAGCCAATTTCTCGCCACTTCTCAATTATTTCCGGATGGCGCACTACGGTGTCTGATCGAGCGTAAAGTTTGTATTTTTTTTTAATCCCCCTTTCTTTTATAGTTCGATACATCATTTCCGCTCTTCTCACATCGTGCAACGTGTTATCATCAACAACATCAATGTATTCCTCTTCTATGCTAGCCAACTCTTCGGCAACGCGCTCGGCATTTCGCACTCTGTACTTGCCCCTGGCAACTTTCCACATAGCGCAAAAATCGCATCTGTAAGGGCAGCCCCGAGATGTATAGAGTGAGGCCATAGGCCGCCAGGCTCCCCTGAAGTACCGATGCCGGTACTTCTTCGTTAATTGCCTTTCTGGAAACGGCGCTAAATCCAAGTCTCGAATTATTTCTCGACTAGGGGTGAAAACCAAGTTCCCATTTTGGGGAAATGCCAGACCCTTAACCTTCCCGGGGTCGCTTTTGGCCTCGTATGCATCTATTAGCTCTGGAAAGGTAATCTCTCCCTCTCCAATAACGATAGCATCAATGAATTCTCTATTAAAGTCTTGAGGCATAAGGGTCGGATGGTGCCCGCCAACGACCGTTAGAATATTTTGGTCATACGTCTTGACTTTCTTAAGTGTGGCTAATGCCGCATAAACGCCAGCAGTATAAGATGTAGTGGCCACAATATCCGGGTGAAAACCATCCAGTTCGCTCTTAAGGTTCTCGTCTAATCTCATATCGAGAATTCTAACTTCATGGTTGGCAATACAAGCTGCCACAATCTCTAAGGCTAAAGGCTCATTTAGCACGAGCTTCCCGGCTGCAAAATCGATTGGACTGATTGGCGGCTGTACTAATAATATTCGCATTTTCTCTTTAAAGAATTTGTATACCTTTTCAGGATCAAGGAGGTATTATTGCCTCCCTGGCCAAATGAGTCGACCATTACTACTGTCACTTCTTGCACGCGGGCTTGATTGGGAACATAATCGAGGTCACAGTCGGGATCGCGCTCTTCATAGTTTATTGTTGGCGGCAAGCAGTTATTCTCAATTGCTAAAGCAGCAGTAATAAACTGGATACTCCCCGTGGCAGCCAGCGGCTGACCGATCATTGACTTTATGGAACTTATCGGCACTTTATATGCATAATTCCCAAATGCAAGTTTAATAGCCCTCGTTTCCCTCTTATCAGCTACCAGAGAAGAACTACCATGAGCGTTAATGTAATCTACATCTTCCGGTGCAAGGCCTGCGTTATCGAGAGCAATTTTCATAGTCCTGGCTACTTCTTTACCTGTAGGCTCCATTTTAAGCATACTATAGCTATCGTTGGTTATCCCGTAACCAGCAACCTCACCATAAATCTTTGCTCTTCTTTCCAGAGCGTGCTCCATCTTCTCCAAGATTACTGCTCCAGCCCCTTCTGAAAGAACATAGCCGTCCCTGAATCTCTCAAAGGGCCGGCTTGCCCTTCTGGGGTCTCCATTACGCCTGCTCAGAACATGTGCTGCGCAGAAAAAATCGAAGGTAACGGGAAAAAGAGGGGCTTCTGCGCCAACCGCAATCATTAAATCTGCCCTACCACTCAATATGGTTTCAAAAGCGTACGCAATAGCATTAAGCCCGGCTGAACAGCCTGTAGAAATAGTTATATTCGCTCCGCTTATCCCTAACTCAATAGCAATTGCGCCCACGGCTCCATTGGGATTCGTGGCCATTGCAGAAAATGGACTAACTTCATTCGCGCCCTTCTCATAAAAAATCGCACACTGTTCTTCTGCTATTTGTAGGCCCCCAACAGCGGTTCCCAGGGCCACGCCAACCCTATACCTATCTTCTTTGGAAAGGTCGAGCTGAGCATCTTCTACAGCCATCTCGGAACAGACCAAGGCAAATTGGGCGAATCTACTCATAAACCTAGCTTTCTTCTTGCTCATATATTTTCCCGGATCAAAGTCTTTAATTTCTCCTGCTATCTGCGTTGGATACTGGGAAGCATCGAATCTTGTAACCTGGGCAATGCCAGATTTTCCCGCTCTTATGGAGTTCCAATAATCATATTTCCCAATTCCGTTGGGGGATATTACTCCCAGACCTGTAACTACTACGCGCTGTCCCATCTTCTACCCTTATCGCTGGAGAGTTTCACTTGCTATTCACAAGAGTCTGCCTACTTTCTTATCTCTCCTTGAATATCTCCGGACATTTCTTTTTCCTCAAGGTGTCTTTCTTCAACATTAGATATGACGCAAAAATTATGCCAAGTTACCTAAAAAATAAAAAAGTCACCCGAAACTTCCGGATGACTTTTAAAAATAGTGATTTTAAGCCTATCTGTTTTTCAAAAAACCTTTTCTACCTATTCTTTTCCCATCTTCTGATTACCAATTTTTGGGCAAAACCTGAAGATAAAGTATCAACAAAAGACCGATTAACTGCTGAAATACTTACGGGTTTGTCTTTCCATAATTTCTTGTGTAATTCGCACAAAAACATATGCATCCCATCTAAAATTTAAGTCTTCTTGATGCCCAGGTTTTGCATCTTCAGCATTAATGTGTTGCGATGTACCCCCAGGATTTTCGCCGCTTCCGTCTGATTCCAGTTTACTTTTTCCAACACCCCAAGGATAAACTGCTTTTCAAACTGTTCTCGTGCTTCTCTAAGAAGTGTTCCTTCTTCTTCCCCATTCCCTTCATCCGTATTGACTGATAAAAGGATATCCAGAGGAAGCCTTCTATGAGAAATAACTTCCTCTTTTACTAAAGCTACCAATCTTTCAATGACATTACGCAACTCTCTGACATTTCCCGGCCATCTGTAAGCCGTTAGAAATTTCATAGCCTCCAGAGTCACATTTTTTACTTTCTTACCAAATTCCCGATTGAAAATCCCGAGGAAGTAATTTACTAACAAAGGTATATCCTCTTTTCTCTCCCTGAGCGGCGGGAGCTCTATAGGTACTACATTTAGCCGATAATACAAGTCCTCTCTAAATTTCCCCTCCTTTATCGCCCTCTTGAGGTCAATGTTGGTAGCTGAAATTATTCTCACATCTATCTTTATAGTTTTTACGCCTCCCACTCTCTGGATTTCCTTTTCCTGCAATGCTCTTAAGATTTTCCCTTGCGTGTCAATTTTTAGATTACTAATTTCATCCAAAAATAGCGTTCCATTGTTCGCTAAATCAAATCTTCCCAGCTTTTGTGAAGTAGCGTCGGTGAATGCTCCTTTCTCGTGACCAAATAATTCACTCTCCAACAGGTTCTCAGGAATTGACGCACAATCTACTGTGATGAAAGGTTTATCCTTTCTCAATCCATTGAAATGGATAGCTCTGGCAATCAGTTCCTTTCCAGTTCCGGTCTCCCCAGAAATCAACACTGTAACATCATTTTGGGCCATTTCAGAAACTATTTCATACACCTGTCGCATTTTTTCACTCGTGCCAATAATGTTATCAAATTTCACGGGCTTCGTCACTTGGGAGCGCAAATAAGAAACCTCTCTTGTTAGATATCGTTTCTCCAAAGCCTTATTTATAGAAACTATTACCTCGTCCACATCGAAAGGTTTTGTGATGTAATCGTAAGCACCCAATTTCATAGCCTCAATAGCTGTTTTCGTTGTCTGAACCGCGGTTACCATTATGATATCTACATTTTCATTCATTTCTTTAATCCTGCGCAAAATCTCTATGCCATCCATCCCGGGCATTTTAATATCTAAGAGAACTACATCGAGATTCTCCTTTTCTACCTTTTCTAGCGCCTCCTCACCATTGGTGGCAGTTAATACCCTGTAATTATCCTCTAAAATATGCTTGAAAGACTCAATAACATTCATTTCATCATCAACCACTAAAATATTAGGCAATATTTTCAATCCTGCCATTCCATTTTCCCCGAAAGAACGTCTTAATCACTTCCCAAAATAATCTAGTGAGACTTCATTTAGAATAAAATTTTTTATGCGCCTAGGAGCAGACAATCCACAGAAGATTTGCTTCGTTCTTACCCATATTCACTATTTTATGTGATTTTACACCCCTAAAATAGATGCTATCCCCTTTTTCCATAATAAACCTTCTCGGGCCACGAACCACTTCCACTTTACCTTTAAGGACGAACCCAAACTCTTCTCCTTCAAGAGAATCCAATTGCTTCTCTATCTTTCCTCCTACTTTGAGAATAATAAATGCTGGTTCCATTCTAATATCCAGGAGGCCCGAGGCTAGTACTTCGTAACATGACCTCAATTTGCCATTAGCGACTTTTTTCCCGTTGCCTTTCTTAACAAATATAAAATCTCTACTCACTTCTTCATCAAAAAAACGACTAACCTTTGTATTTAATGCAGCCGCAATCTGTCTCAACGACTTGACAGAAGGAGAAGCGATATTTCTTTCTACCTGGGAAAGAAAACTGCCACTTAGACCTGTTCGCTTACCCAATTCTTCCAGAGTCATCTTCTGGCGCCTTCTCAATTCCCTCAACTGAAAACCTAGATTCATCTTTCTCTCTTGCTAAGTTAAAAAATTTGAGCCTTGTATGATTAAACTTTTTCCTCTCTATTCCCGGGAAAAAAACATTTCAATAACTTCTCCTCTCGAGGATAACTATACTTAGAACGCCGATATGGATTAGAAACAAAATGGGTTCTCATATTATATACTGAATTATAGAGTAAAGTCAAAAAATTCTTCTTCTGATGTGTAACTTAGAAACCGAACATCGGGAACAAGAAAATGGAGACTAATGAAATATCTTGTAGTGTAGGGGCTTGTCCCCGTAAAAATTACGCCCATAAAGGGCTACACTACAAAGAACCGTCTGTAATCATGGTATTTTAAAAAACTTACAAATTACGCGAATTCCCTGTCAGAAAAATTATGGTCGCTATCATTCCTGGTAAGAATCTTATGGCCTTTAAAGATAATCAAAAGATATGGCAGTATCACTTTGCCGGATTCCGTATATTCTGGTTCTCCCTCCCGGGGAGATTCTGCTCCATAAACCTTCACTTTTCCCCAACGGGAGGACCAGAAGGTGCTCCCGTCAATTACCGCAAAAGCCTCCTTCTCCTTTTCCACTAATCTCCTTCTCAGTCCGAAAGCAGGCGAGAGTAAAAAAAGAAAAATTAGGATAAATATCAGAATGAACAGGGAAATTTGCATCCGATTTACCTCAGGAAAAAATAGGAAGGCCAATGGCTTATGAAGTAAGGCTTATGCTTGCTCGGTCATCACTTTATTCCCTGTATTATTATATCCATTATACCCTTCCTGACCATCATTACCCCAATCGACGCCAGAATCAAACTCGCCACCTTCGAAATAGCCTTGGAACCAGCATCGCCCAGAAACCTCAGTATATAATCAGAATTACGAAACGCAACCCAGACAATTGCCATATTTAGTATAAAAGAAGTAATAGTAGGAATAATCCCATAGATGTCGATCAACATGATAATAGTAGTGAGGACCGCTGGCCCCACTATCAGGGGGGTACCCAGGGGAACTACGCCCACGGTGGATGTGGGTTGACGTCTTTTCTTCTCCGGACTCAATAAATCCATCAGCGAGAGAACTAAAAGGACAAGCCCGCCAGCAATCTTAAAATCTGCTACCAAAAGCCCGATAATAAGAAAGATAGCCTTCCCCAGAAACATGAAGCCCAGGCCTACGGCCGAAGCCGTTACCACAGACTGAAAGATAATCCTCCTTCTTTCCGAAAATTCAAGCGATTCTACAAGAGAGAAGAAGATTGGGAGGATTCCCAGAACATCGACTGCCACGAATATGGGAATGAAAGTCAGAACATAAGCCATCACTGGTCTCCTTTTTTTACTTTCTTTCTTCGATTCTTCCCTTCATTATGTCAATCCTTTTAGTGCCCTCTACCTGCCGGTTAATAAAAGCCAATATCAATAGAAATGCAATTATGGTTCCTAAAATTGAAATAACAAGGAAAGTAAGATTCATCTTCCTCTGCCTCTTTTTTCTTGTTTCCTGTTCGAGCCATTCTTCTTCAGTTATTACCTTCTGAGGTTTTTTCTCTTCCTCTCTAAACTCATAATTGCAGAACCGGCAAACTTTAGCTTCAGATTTGACAAATTCTGCACACCGCGGGCACTTCTTTAATTCCTCAAAAAGCCGAGGCTCGCGGGAAAGCAATGCTCCGACAATAAAGGCAATTAGAGGACTTGCAAAAAGACTCAGTAAAAAGCCGAGAACGCTGTTTAACCCCCGCTGTTTATAGTAATATCCGATTAGAACTGCCAATCCAAACCAGAAAATAAACCCCACAACTCCTCCTTAACCGTGCTTTCAGTCGTTACTAAGAAAGTTTATGAATTCTCCATTCTACAACCTTCTGCCGCAATCTCTTTTTCTCAGACCTTAAACGCTTTTCCTGCAACATCCGTTTTTTCGCCGAAAGTGAGACCTTTGTAGGAATCCTCGGTTTCTTTTTCTTCCTTAATCGCTCCAATCTGTCTCTGAGTCTTTTCAGCGCAAGCTCGCGATTTCTAGCCTGAGAACGAAACTCAGTAGCAATCGCTGTCACCCCTGTGGGGATGTGCCGGATTCGAACCGCTGTTTCCTTCCTGTTCTTCCTCTGACCGCCTGGGCCTCTACTTCTATAGTATTCTATCTTAATATCTCTATTCATGTCCTTTAGATTCTTCATTCCTCCTCAATGGATACGCTGAACTCCTCGCCACAATATGGGCATTGTGCATATCTTTTATTGTTGGGCACCGATATTTTCTCTTTGCAATTTGGACAGGTAACTTCAATTTCCATATCTCTACTCTCTTTGACTCTATTCACCTATAACCTTAATTAGAACCCTTTTTCTTCTCCGGCCATCAAATTCTCCGTAAAAAATTTGCTCCCATGGCCCAAAGTCTAATTTCCCACGAGTTATAGCAACGACTACTTCCCTACCCATAACAGTCCGTTTCAGGTGAGCATCTCCGTTATCTTCTCCCGTTAGGTTGTGGCGATACTTTTCTTTTCCATATGGCGCAAATCTCTCAAGCCATTCGCTGAAGTCTTGATGTAAACCACCTTCATCATCGTTAATAAACACGCTTGCCGTAATATGCATAGCATTGACAAGGCAAAGTCCCTCTTTCACTCCGCTTTTTCCCACAACTTCTTGAACCTGCGGAGTTATATTTATGAACTCTTGCCTATTTTTGGTATTAAACCAGAGGTAGTCGGTATAATATTTCATAGCAATCAGGCCTCCCCTGACCCTTTCCCCATTTCAACCCCACCTTTTTATTCTCTCGAGGGAAAATAGAAAAGCAAGGAATGGAGAGCCGAAGTTTTTTTAGCCGAGGTTCTCCATATAGATATAGTTCGATATTTGACCTCTACAGGCTATACGCTAATCCCGGACGGTTGGTCTACCTATCCCTGGATGGTTATCGCCTCAACAGGACAGCTTTCAGCGGCTTCCCTACAGGATTCTCGCGCTTCTTCGGGAACTTCATTCACAATGACCCGGGCTGTATCATCATCAAGCACAAACACTTCTGGACAGGTATCAGCGCAAACCCCACAGCCCGTGCATAGCTCCTGGTCAACAACTGCCCTCATTCTTCCCTCCTCTAAAAATTATCTCTTTTTGGAACCAATTCAATGAACCGGATGCACCACATTTACCATTCGAGTGTATTTAGGCCTGGCTAGAATTTGTAATCTATCGAAATTCTCCCTCGCTTTTGTACCTTATCCTGGCTTATTTCGTAGTCGTTCAGTTTGTACTTATATTCGGCAGCCAAAGCTATTCTATCAGGAATCATCTCTTTTTCAAATTGAAGGCCCAAAGTATAAGTCTTCTTATCTTTTTCTCTGCCAATATTGTAATCCTCAATGCCTAAGTCAAGTTTTATCAAAGCCCTCCAATTATTTTTACAATAGTAGTCGGCCACCATTTCCATTAAATCTTTATCATAACTTGAAGTCTCCATTTCGGAATAGCCCGTCTCTCGATAGAGATAAACGAAGACAAACGCGAACCTGCGGAAAAAGTTTTCCAAAAGTAAATACCTCCACCGAGTCTCTATCTCATACCAGGAGAAGTCATAATCAACACTTGCATAGTCTTTATTGTAGTTAGTATATTTTGCAACTGTATACATTCTCTTAAAAAGAGGATGCTTTGTCCTCAACCACCATTTCCGATATCGGAAATAGTAGTCGCCTTCCTGCTCTTCTTCAACGCGCTCTTCACTTTCCTCTTCAATATCCTCATCCGTATACTTCCTTCCCTCTTCTAATCTCCCTTCCATCTCTGATAGGAAACTTGATTCCGGTCTCGCCTTAAAACCGAGCCTATAAATAAACTGGTTTGTATCTGGCCGGGAGTCAAAGTCTGTCTGACGCAAATTGAGAAGAGCACGGAGATGAAGCCTCTTACCGTAGAAATACCTCTTGCCCTCAACTCTTTCGGAAAATTCTATTCTATCCTTTCCTCGGGTAAGGAAGTAGTCATAGTCTTTATAACCCAGCTCACCTGACACACTCCATAAATTTTCTACTTCATATGTAGACTTAAGTTTTGAAATCCACTGACTATTCGTATATAAGTCCTTATCTCTATATCTCTTTTCCCGCCAGCCCAAATCAAAATCGAATTTTAGGGTGGACTCCTTTTTAAGGAAAAGAGAGTAGTCCCAGTAACTCTTAACTGATACCGTATTATTGTCTAGCTCTTCCCTATCTTCAAATTTTTTGAGGTTGGAGCTATACACAAAGGTCAGGGTGAGGGGTTTTCCAACCAGGCGTCTGTATCTTAAATAATATTTAGCGTAATCGTAGTCTAGGGTTTCTGTTCCCTCTATGGCTTCTATTGTCGTTTTGTTCCCCCCTTCGACGAACCCCCTAAAAGTGGACTCAAAAGCATATGCCAGATTAGAAACGGCCGTCAGTGAAGCCGCAACCAATGCTGATTGTAAAATACCTCTGATTTACGCCTCCCCCTACTTCCAGGCGAGAATTTTAGCAAAAGATTTTTTGCGACCGTTTTAGAGAAGCAAAACTAGCCCAAAATAGTTCCCTTTACAGTCAGTGCTTTTAAGCACCTCTATCTTAAACCCGTTGTTTCTGGCTGTTTTAAAAACATCTATGCCGGATGCTTCCATGGAAGGTCTTGCCTCATAGGGTTTTTTGCAAGGTTTGTCCACCTCACATCTACTACATAGGTCGCACGGTCCGGAGCCCATGCTATAGGCCTTATAATAACCCGACAGGAATGCCTCTCTTTCTAACCTGGCCACTATTCTCGTAATATCTGCATGGTCATCTCCGTGGACCAACAGGGCCTTTCTATAATGCTTTAAGACCTCTCTGGTCTTTTCTGGCATTGGGGAATAGGGAGGGCAGGTCAAACATCCGCCATAGCCATCGCACCCATATTGGCACTTCAGCCTCACCCAGGGAGCGGTGACGACAGTGTCAGTTGAAATTACCTTGGCACTAATCGCACCCGATTTCCTGGCAAGTTTACAGAAAGACTGAAATTCTCTATTCATTCTATTATCCTCGCTGCGTAAATCGACTGGAGAAGTTAATAAGCCTCACGCGCACCCGCATTCCCTGCGAGGAGAAGAAACCCGGCCTTGTTCGCCGCCACCTTATTTATCCTAATAATAAAGCGAGGAAGTTGTAGAATACAGATATGTATATTAATGTTTTTTTAATTAAAAAGTCAAGAGAAATGTAGGAATAGCAGCAGGAAATCAAGGGGAGAATCGTGGCGGATAAGAGGTCTCGTCTAGAGAACGTCTTCCAAAGGAAGGACGAATACCTTTAAGCCTTCGTTCTCGTATATAGATTTGAGTTCCTTCATTCTCTTTAAGATTTCGTCCTTCCTTTCGTCTTCAACAGCAATAAATAGCCCATTGTTCACGCCCGGCCACACATTACTATCGAGGTGAGGAACAGAATGAGTACCCACGCCATGAATAGAAGGTAGTTTAGTGTAGGTCCTGACCTTTGCCTTCTCCAATGCATCCTTCACTTTATTCTCAATTACAGCATTATATATGAGAAAAATTAGTTTCATTCCTTTTTCCCCGCACTTCTTCCTCTTGCGATTCGAGTCTCAACCGTGGCATAGAGCACCGGGATGAACACCAGTGTGAAAAATGTCGCTACCGTAAGTCCTCCTACTACAGCTCTAGCAAGGGGATAACGGAGTTCAGCGCCCTCACCAATCCCCAAAGCCATGGGTAGCATTGCCAGAATAGTAGTCAAAGCAGTCATCAAGACAGGACGAAGTCTCGTCCTTCCTCCCTGAACTACAGCCTCCTTGAGCCTCATTCCACGCGCCCTGAGAAGATTGGTATAGTCCACGAGAAGGATACCATTATTGACCACTATGCCCAAAAGTATTATTACGCCGATAAAGGCAATAATGTTAAAAGTGGTCTGGGAGAAGAAGAGAATCCAGACCACGCCGATGATTGCTAAGGGAAAAGTGAACATAATGAGGAATGGGTGGAGCAACGATTCAAACTGACTGGCCATAACCATATAAACTAAGAGAATGGCCCCTAAAAGCGCTATTCCCAACCACATGAACGATTCCCTTTGCTCTTTCGCTTCACCTGCCATCGCTATTGAAAAGTCCTCGGGAAGGACAACATTTTTCAGTCTGCCGCTAATATCTCTGATAACGCTTCCCAGGTCTCTCCCTTCATAGTCCGCATTCACAGATATTACCCTTTCTTGCATCTTTCTGTTGATGGTTACAGGACCCTTCGCCGGCTTTATTTCAGCAAGACTACCCAAAGGGATTCTCTTATTCTGCGAAATAAAGATTGGTATGTTTTTAACATCTTCTACGTCTTTCCTGTCACTTTCCTGGAGCCTTACCAGAATCGGGTACTCTTCCCCCCTCTGGCGAAACTGAGTTGCCACTTTACCATAGATATTGGACTGAATCGTGTAGGCAATAGATGAAACATTCAGTCCCAGAGACGCAGCTCGTTTTCGGTCTATGTATATCTGGAATTCCGGTTTTGCTTCTTCAAAAGTCGTCTGGACATCAACTACGCCAGAGGTATCTTCTAGAATTTGTTTAACCTGCTCGGAAAGCTCTTTGGTCTTCTCGAACTCGTAACCGTATATTTCTACAGAAATAGGGCTGCCTGCCAAACCCATAATCATCCTTCCCGCTTGGCCTCCGCCCAAATTTATTCTCACATCGGGAATATTTCTTACCTTTTTTCTCAACATAGCCATGATTTCCCACTGGGACCTTTTTCTCTCTTTCAAATCAACTAGCTGCAAGGCAATCTGAGCAGTATGAGCACCTACACGTTGACTACCAAAGCCCATACCTGTTCCGATCCTCGAACGAATATATTTTAACTCCGGAGTGTTGGTCAGCACTATCTCCTCCACCTCTTTCACAACCTCTTCCGTAGCCTCTAGCCGTGAACCAACGGGAAGCTCCAGGTTTATCTCAACCCTTCCCTGGTCAATTTTGGGCATAAATTCTGTTCCCACGAAACGGAGTGGCCAAACGAGAATAAGACTCGCCAGGAAAAGAACCCCTACACCTATTATGGTAAATCTTCGATGGTCGAGACACCAGTTCAGGATATTCTGGTACCCGCTGTCAAGCCACTTAAGCCAGCTACCGACCAGGCAATAGACCTTTGAGCCCATTTTTCGTGATGGATTGTGGGGTCTAATGACAATAAGTTTAGAGGCGAGAAGGGGAACTAAAGTAAGGGCGATAAATAACGAGACGGTAAGGGAAAGTGTAACCGTAAGGGCCTGCTCTCGGAATAGCACACCCGCGATTCCAGGAACAAAAAATATAGGAAGGAATACGACGATAGTGGTAAGTGTAGAAGCTATGATGGGCATAGCTACTTCTCTGGTTCCCCAGATAGCGCCTTCTCTGGCTGGTTCTCCTTCTTCCCGATGCCGGAAAATATTTTCCAGCACAACAATGGAATTATCCACAAGCATTCCCACGGCTAATGCTAATCCTCCCAGAGACATCATATTTAGGGTCAGGCCCGCAAGATCCAGAGCAACGAAACAGGCAACTATGGAAAAAGGAATGGAAAGGGCAATGATGAAAGTGGTTCTGAGTGAACGGAGGAAGAAGAGCAATACAAGTACTGCAAGAATTCCTCCCTGAATAGCCACATTTGAAAGATTTGCTATAGATTTTTTGATGAATTCAGACTGATCCATAGTTATTTCCAGGCGGACACCTCTGGGAAGTTCCTTATTCAGACGCATTATCTCTTTTCTTACCCTATCGGCAGTCTCTACTGTATTGGCTCGGGTGCGTTTCTGGATTAGAATCAGTACAGAAGGCTTGCCGTTCAACCTCATTTCCGTCTCTTTCTCTTTGAAACTGTCCTCAACTGTAGCCACATCGCGGAGATATATAGGCGCACTTCCCCGCGTGGAGACAACGGTGTCCCCAATTTCATCCACAGAGCCAAACTCACCCAGCGTCCTTATAAGATATTCATTTCGTTTCTCTTTTATATCGCCGCTGGGTAGATTGAGATTTTCCTCCCCGATAGCGTTTACCACCCTTTCAATCGAAAGCCCAAACGCCTCCATTCGTCTTCGGTCAAGCCTGATCTGAATTTCCCTCTCCAGACCGCCGTGCGTGTCAGCCATCGCTACTCCATCTATTCTTTCCAGCCTGGGCTCAACCCTATCTTCAGCAATCTCCCTCATCTGGTCAGGGCTCAAATCCCCGGAAAGTCCAACGAATAGGATCGGCATCATCGACAGGTCAAATTTAAATACGATTGGTTCATCTGCATCTTCGGGAAGGACGCTTTTAACAAGGCTTATCTTCTCCCTTATGTCAGAAACGGCCACATCCATATCTGTGCCCCATTCAAAATCCATAGTCACTATACCAACTCCCTCGCGGCAAGCCGACCGTATCTCCTTTACCCGGTTTACTGTGGCAACAGATTCCTCTATAGGGCGGACAATCAAGGTCTCGATGTCTTCCGGGCCTACCCCACTATAAGTGACCATAACCGCTGCTGTGGGAAAGGTGATATCTGGCAAAAGTTCAGGCTTCAATCTTAGAAGAGATACTATTCCCAAGGCACCAATGGCAATGAAGACCATTATATATGTTATAGCTCTTTTAACCGCTGATTCAGCGAGATTCATTGCTTCATAACCTCCACTTCTTCTCCACCTTTAAGGTAGTGGTGGCCGGCAACGATCACCTTTTCGCCAAAAGAGAGGCCTGATTTTACCTCCACCAGTCCTCCTTGAGATATTCCTGTTTTTATATCTCTTTTCATGGCTCTACCATCTTCGACTACAAAAACGAGGGAACTCCCGCTATTGAGATTCTCTAAAATCCCCTCCTTCGGCACTACCATAGCTCCTTGCGAGGAATTGACCACAATAGTTATTTCGGCAAACATTCCTGGCTTCAACTCGTGACCAGGATTGGAGAGAGTAACTTCGGCATAGGCACTCCGCGTCAAAGAGTCCACCACGGGGCTAACGCGTGTAACCTTTCCATCAAACGTTCTATCAGGATAGGCATCAACTTTAACTCTCACTTCTTGACCTTTAGACACCTTCACCATATCTTTTTCCGGGATATTGAATTCTACCTTAACTCTATCCATCCTGGCAATTAGCGCTACAGGGGTTTCTAGGCCGATTGTGCTTCCCTTATCCAGATAGAGCCGCCCAACAGTTCCACTTAGGGGCGACTTCACTTTTGCCTCTTCAAACTCCATGCCGGTGACCGCTCGGTCAACCATAGCTATGATTTGGTCCTTTTCTACTCGGCTCCCCTCCTCAACCAGATACCGAGAGAGCCTACCTGTGGCTTCGGAATAGACGGTCACCTGGTCTTCTCCCTTGATATCACCCACAAAAGAGAGGACCGATTCCAGATTTCCCGACTTTACCGCTTCAATAACTACCGGCACAAGGGCTTCTCTAACATCCTCCTTCGTGTTCTCCTTTACCATCTTTTTCCTTGTCCTTGCCACATATCCTATTCCCAGAATAAGAACAATAACTATTAACCAGATAATCTTTCTCCTCATTTAATCCTCCATAATATTCATTCTTTTTCCATTATCTTGAAATCATCCACCCATTACTTTTGTAAGTCTTGCCTTTGCTATCAGATAATTTGCCAAAGCCTGCAAATAGGCAGTTTTGGCCTGGGTTAGTGCCAGCTGGGCATCCATAAACTCTATATTGGTTATCATTCCGCTAATATACCTCGTCTCAGCAATTCGCATTGCTTCTTCAGCCTGTCCCACATTCTCGCGCTGAGAAATAATTGTCTCCTCTTCCTGGTGAAGATTGAGGTATGCCTCTCTCACTTCAAGTTCAATCTCTTCTTTTTTGTCCTCTAAGTTATACTTCACCTCTCGCAGCTGGGATTGAGACTGAAGTACTTTCCCCCCTGTAGAAAACCCGCTAAAGATTGGAAACTGCAGAACTGCCATAGCATTCCATTCTTTTCCCCACTCATCCTTCCACTGGTAAGGTTTCTGAAACTGGTAATTATAAACGGCTGAAATGATAGGTTTATTGGAGGCACTTGCCAGCCGCACCTGGGCAAGAGCAATATTTTCTCCTTCTTTCAAAGATAATATTTCTGGCCTATTTTTCAAAGCCTCACTTACGGCTTGGGAAAGCTCTATTTCCATTGGTTCGTATTTGAGTTCGCCTTTAAGCCTCACTTCTATAGGGGAAGGAAGTCCAAGCAATGACTTAAAATAATTTTCAGCTAAAGTCACGCCATTCCTTGCTCTGATCAATTGAGGCTTAAGATTGGCAAGTTGAACCCGGGCTCGCAAGAGATCAAATTTAGAAGCCAACCCGTTCTCATAACGGTCCTCTACCTGCCTGAGATGTCTTTCCATCTGAGTATAGGATTCCTGGGAAAGATTCAAAAGTTCTCCAGCCAACATAAGATTATGAAAAGACTCGGCTGCCTTAAATCTTAAATTATTTCTTTCTCTTTTGTAATCTTCCTCTTGCATCTTCTGATTTGAGATAGCCTGTCTATAGCCATTCAGAATTCTCCCCCAGGTAAATATGGGCTGTTCAATCGTCGCTGTAGTCGAATATGTGTCCTCTGCCCTAACGACCATCTCGCTCCCTTCCCCGATCGGGATTTTCTGTCCTTTGCCGAGACGAAGGTAGTTGCTTTCCAAGGAAAGAGTAGGAAGAAATCCCGCTCTAGCCACAATCAAATCTCCTTTAGCTATTCCGAGCCTCTCCTTTGACGCCAGGATTTTCTTATTGTTCTGTAAAGCAATTTCAATGCTCTCCTCCAAAGTTAGTTCTCTTGGCTCGCCGGCCCAACAGGGAAAACATAAGATGCGGACTACAAGAATAACAGTAACGAATATTACCTTAATTATTGAGACAATCATTTGCTAATCCCCCTGAGAAAAATATCCATTAGTATAGGCTTATATCTATCGAGAGAGGCTTTCTCCCCTTTGGCCAGGCAGCTGAAGATTACCGAACTAATTATACCCATAAAAGAGGCCGCCGCTACAGTCGGCTCAACCTTTCTGAATTCACCAGATTTTATTCCATCCCGAATTATCCAGGCTATCCCTTCCGTCGTCTTTTCGCGCTCCCTTATGATGTAAGAATGAACTTTTCTTAATGCCGTAGTATATAGCTTCTGGGATTCAGAATGCATAATCCGGATGAAGTCGCGATTCTCTTTAACGTCTTCAAAAAATTTGGATGTAACTGCTTCCAATCTTCCTACATTTGAGAGTTTACTCCCCATGACTTCTCTAAGTAAATTTCTCTGCCGCTTCAGCCCATCTCTTATCAGACCCAAAAAGACTTCTTCTTTTCCCTGGAAATAGAAATACAGGCTTGCCTTACCAAATCCAGCCTCAGAAGCAATATCTTCCATAGTCGTTGCTTCATATCCCTTCCGAGAAAACACCCTTCTCGCTGCAGATAGAATCCCCTCTACCTTCGCAACCTTCTCCCTCTTTTTCCTTTCTCTCCTTTCCATTTCGGCCTCGCTTTTGGACCTTCTAGTCGATATTTAGACTCATTGGTTTAATTATATACCACTTCTCAGTACCTGTCAAGTACTTTTTATTGGTCTTTGAAAAAGTCAAAAATCGTCCTTTTTATGTAGGGGCTCAATTGTAGGGGCGACATTTATGACGCCCGATATACGGGTTTGATAAATCAAACCCCTACAAGAGAAAAAAAATAGCCACAGACCTCCCATTACATAGATTTTTGACAACGATTACACCGATTCCCCGACGAAACTTTAATCTGGCTTTTTTCTGTGAAATGAGAAATTGCTGGGTCTTTCAGCAATCTCTTTTGGATAAAAAAAGACAGGCACTTTTTCTTTCTCCCAAGAGATGTTCACATTCTCACCGTGACGACAAAAAGCTTATCGTCTAGTTCCGCATTCTATTACGATAGATGCGTTCTAAGAAAAAGTGCCTGTCTTTTTTTCTTTTCGCGAGTATTCATCCATTATTCTTTTTTCTTCTATACTTAAACTATCCACCCCATGGAGGAGAATTTTGTCGAGTATCTGATTAACTCTTTCTTCAATTTCATTATTCTTCGGTCTATACTTTTTTCCTTTTCTTAATTTAATTCTCGGCAAGCGAAATAAGGCAAATATTTTTGCTGGCCGGATAAGATGTTTCCAAACATCAAATTTCAAGTATAAATAACCTACCAATAAACCGCCAAGATGTCCAAAATGGGCAATATTGGACCTTCGGGCTGAAATCCCACCCAAAAATGCGATAACTCCAACCAGGATAGCAAAATGTTTCGCTTTAATGGGGAAAAGGTAGTATAAATAGATTATGGAATCAGGATAAAGCATTGCAAATGCGACCAAGATTCCATAAATTGCACCCGAAGCTCCTATAGCAGGCGTTCTTGAATTTAAGGAAGTGAGAAGGATGAAAACGCCGGACCCTAAACCGCAGATAAAATAATACTTAAGGAAGGTTCTGGTCCCCCATTCCCTCTCTATTGGCCTTCCAAACATCCAGAGGACAAATAGATTTATTAGAAGGTGGAATAGGCCCCCGTGAACGAACATATGGGTCAGTATCTGCCAGACCCATAAATTTCTCGTTACCCGGTAAGGAACCAGACCAAAAGTATAGAGGAAATTTCTGCCCGAGAACATCTGGATTATATATACAGAAACATTCGCAATTATTAACCATCTTATCGCCCTGTTCCATTCATAAGAAAACAAGGGTTGTTGATAATATCTGTAAGCCATTAGTCTAAAAGATTAACGATTCCTGATTTCTTCCACATAACGCTCAAAGTTCGATTTCATCTCTTTGAGAGAATCTCCACCGAACTTTTCTCTCATCGCCAGGGCTATTTCAAAAGCGACCACTGCCTCTCCAATCACGCAGGCTGAAGGAACAGCGCAGATGTCGGCCCTGACTACCTCAGCTGGAACCTCCTTTTTTGTGACCATATCCACTGATGGAAGTGGTTTCTTCAATGATGACAGTGGCTTCATCGCACACCGAGCAACAATATTTTCTCCATTACTTATGCCACCTTCAATCCCACCAGAATTATTCGTCTTTCGATAATAGCCTCTGCCAGATTCATAAAAAATCCTGTCATGGACTTTGGAGCCCATGTTTTTCGCCATGTCAAATCCTCCGCCAAATTCGACCCCCTT
>Ga0315308_1000390_pt1 | contig 24364 bp, 22 predicted proteins | sample TDP3_MG_FD_203078 | JGI IMG/M metagenome (GOLD analysis project Ga0315308, IMG submission 203078) | Freshwater sediment microbial communities from Lake Towuti, South Sulawesi, Indonesia - TDP3 | ecosystem: Environmental > Aquatic > Freshwater > Lake > Sediment | place: Indonesia: South Sulawesi... | reverse complement strand
CTTGACCTCGATCACGGGGTCGATAAACATCAATATTTCATTGTACCTTATGGCGAAGCCTGCGTTGCCTAACCACCAGAGCGTCACTCCCTCGATAGGTCTATTCACATCCTTCGCTGTCTTCTTCGCCGAGGTATCCTCCCCTTCTAACATGATGTTTAGATTATACTAAGAACAGAACATTATTTTTTAGGTTTTTAACGATTCCGTTTCGACGTGCACGATTTCAATACTTAAAAGGAGAGTTTTCACAGCCTCATATGAGGAACTCTTAACTGTAGAAGGATTAGGGAAATGTGTCCCGTTATTTTATGAGCCAACTTTGAGATGATGTAGGCGTTGTAGTTGGCTTCTATGGAAGGAAAATACTGTGTTCTGAATCCTGTATACTGCTCTGCGTGACTACCTTTTTCTGCTCGCTGGGTACCGTTTTCGTTGGTTGGTTGGATGAACAAATAGCCAAAATTGATTGGTAGCCCGGGAGAGATTCGAACTCTCGTCAGCGGGTCCAGAGCCCGCCATCCTTGACCGCTAGACTCGGCGGCTAATCGGCGCTGATTTAGCCTCGACCGGGCTGCATCCCGGGCTGCAAATTATGACAGATAATACTTCAAGTATTTGTCTCTTATGAAAACAATTGGTGCCGGGGGCGGGATTCGAGCCCGCGACTTCTGGACTGGGCGTTTGGCACCCTTTTTGTTCTCCAGATTATGAGTCTGGCGCCCAAACCAGGCTAGGCTACCCCGGCTCTTTTTTCCTTCAGTCTCTTATTTGTGTAGCTAAAATTTAACCATTTATCAGAAGCGCTATTTTCTTTTGAATCTGTGGACGTGGGTTGGAGTGCCAACGTAAACAATGTTCGTTATTCCAACAAATAAGCCTGTTTCAACTACGCCTGAAATTGATTTGAGTTTAGCATTCAATTCGTTTGGAGCGTTTATTGGTCCAAAGTGTGCATCTAAAATGAAGTTTCCGTTGTCAGTGATGACTGGACTGCCTTTTTCTTTTCCTTCACGCAGAACTGGTTTTCCCTTCAATTTTTTAATTTTTGACTCAACTAAGGCTGTGGCAAAAGGCAAAATTTCAATTGGCACTGGTTGGTTTGTTCCCAGTTTTTTGGTCAGTTTGGTTTCATCTGCCACTATAATGTTTTGTTTGGAGGCTAAAGCAACGATTTTTTCCCTTGTTAAGGCTCCGCCCATGCCCTTAATCATGTTTAAGTCTGGGTCAACCTGGTCAACGCCGTCAATGGTCAGGTCAGGTCTCGGATGCTCATTCAAAGTAGTTATTGAAACCCCGCATTTGACAGCCAACAAAAACGCTTGATGCGAAGTTGGAACACCCAAAATTTTCCAGCCTTTTTGACGAATTAGTCTGCCTATTTCTTGTATGGCGTAGGCTGCGGTGCTTCCGCTTCCCAGCCCAACAATAAATCCATCTTTAACGTGCTTGACTGCTTCTAAGGCTGCGTTTTTTTTGGCGGTTTCTATCCATTCAGTGCCCTTGCGTTTAGCCTTCAACTTCGATTTGTCCCAGCCTTTCGAGAACTTTCTCAACTTCAGCCTTTATCTCTTCGATTCGTTTTTCAGCCTCAGTCTTGCGTGGAGGTGTAGGTGGAGGTCGTTTGCGCATTTTCTTTTTCTCCTTCTCTGATTCGGCTGTTGGTGTCGGAGCGGGAACAGTTGGAACAAGTGTCTCCTCCTCAGCTGGTTTTAGCTGCAGTTGGGTTCTCATATCCTCAACTTTTTTGCTTAATTCATCAAAGCGTTCGCTGAAGAGTTTGACCAAGTCTTCTTGCATGGCTTCGAGTTCGTGCAATGCCACCACCGATTCGCTGCGGGCGATAGTGTCTCGAACCTCCATCATACGAGACTTATACCATTGCGCAAGGCGTTCTCTCTCTTCCTCAGTGATTTTGCCCTCAGCTTGAGCCTCATAGAGCCGCCGAATAGCGAAACTTAGAATCTCTCTTTCAAGATCCAAGGTTTTCAGTTCGTCTTTGGCTTTTTTTGCTTCATCAACCGTGATTGTGCGTTCAGTTTTCAAGGCGCGAGCAAGCCAGCTTTCTCTGGCTTCTACATGGGGTTTTTCAGATGGCACCTTCTTCTTTCTCCCAGTCCTCGTGGCGTAGAGCAAGACTAGAGCAATTGCGACAGCCCCAGCCGCTACAACGATAATCAACCATTCATCTGCCACGAGGTTCCCTCGTTAACATCTTGGTTTTCCCCTAACTGCTATATAAAATATGAGGAAAGGCTGAGTTCGCCTTTATATAGTCATGTAAGCAGTGAAGAGTTCTGCACAGCGTCCCGAACTGTAGCAGCAGATTCCAAGCAACTTTTCAACAGAAGCTTCAGTGAATAAGGTTTTGGCAACCTTCTCAATTTGTTCCGGTTCAAATCCTAAGTGTATGTCGCCCATCTCTTTTCTAAACTCTTCAAAAGGATGTTTACAGAGGTCTACGACGACAACTTTTCCGTGGGTTTTCAGGGCTTCACGCATGCTCTGGAAAACTTTCTCCACGCTTATGCAGTGGTGTAGCATCAGAGTTGAAAACATCGCATCGAATTTTTCGGGAACTCTCAAGTGTTTTCTTGCTAGTTTGGCGCTTTTTGTGATGTTTTCGGCTATGCCTAGGAAGGGCTGAATTTCAGAGGTCTTTTTCGCTAGCATTTTGAGCATAATTGGTGTAGCGTCCATAGCATAAAATGCTGCCTTAGGCAGTTTATTTCGCAGTTTTCTCGCCACTTTAATAGTAAAGAGACCTGACCCAGCGCCCACATCTAAGATTTCAGCGTTTTCTCTCAGTTTGGGTGTTGACAGTAAACGGTTGCAGATGGAATCAACAATGAGGTTGATGCTGTCTTCGCCGAAGTAGCCCAAAAGGATTTGGTCTCTTTTTTCCGCTTCTTTTTGGGTGAAATGCCTTATCTCTTTAAGGACAATTTCAGCGTTAGAAACAGCTAGTTCTTCCAAGAGCTTATGCATGTCTATGATTTGGAGGTAACGCTCAAAGACTTGATTTATCATTGCAGTGACACTTTCTTTATCTTCAACATGTTTGCGTAATTGTGTTCGTACTGTATGTTGTTTGTGGAGCCTCGGGCGGGATTTGAACCCGCGACCACCGCCTTTTTGAGCTTTTGCTTACCAAGGCGATGCCCCACCAGGCTAGGCTACCGAGGCATGTTGCACGTAAGTTATTATTTCGGGTGTGAGTGTTTAAAGTGTTTTGTTGGTTTTGGCTGAGAGGAAACAAATTTTGTACGTGTGTGTGTACTTGGCTAGACCCCCCTCTATTAGGATCCAAATATGAAATCTATTGAATGAAAGGTGTGGTTTGGATGTGTAGGCGTCATAGCCTTGTCTTGGGTTATGGTACAATGGATGGAGTAAACCTTAATTCACGATGGCTTCTTTTTTATGCAGAATGAATGTTAAAAGAGCGGGGGTTTCCAAGCCTGGTCTAAGGAGCAGGGCTTAGGACCCTGTGGCGTAGGCCTTCGTGGGTTCAAATCCCACCCCCCGCACTTCGTCTAAAGATTGTGATTTTATCGTCTTTTTGGCGTGTGCATTTTCTTAGACTAATAAAGAAGTCTTAGAACTAGAGTTATCATGTATATGGAGTTTGCGCAAAAATGTAAGATGACTCCTGGCAGTATAGATTTTGTGCGGCGACGTATTTCTCCTAGGATAATTCCCATAACTGAGGCAACTAAGACGAATACCAAAAGGTTCTCGTAGACTTCAATTATGGGGTCGTTAAAATAGATTAATATAAGAGGAGTTGGAAGATGCCAAAACCCAAATGCAAAACCGCTGAAAATAGAAGCAATTGATATCTTGGTGATTTCTTTGATTTGAAGGACATCTTGACTTCTTTTGAATACATATCCTCGGAAAAGTAGTTCTTCAAAAATTGGACCGAACGTTAGAGTGAAGACTGCAGTAAGGAATAATTCAATCAGCGTTAACTCCCCTTTTACTTCTGAAGGAAAGACTAATTCCGCAGTGAAGGACACGAAATACAATAGGACTACAATGACAAAGATTGCTCTCCAATGTCTTTGAGAAACAGAATTGATGGTTAATCCCAAGTCTTCCATGCCATAACCAAAACGGAAATGGCTATTCATCCAAATCCAAAATAGCAAAAAAATTGTCAAAGCAACGCCTATTGAATCTATTGACTTGGCATAGGTGGTTGTTCTGAAGTAACTAGAGGCATTGAAGACAACTAGAATCAGCAATGTTTCAAAAAACAAAATTAGTGAATGAAGATGCTTCCGACGCTGTTCTTTCTGAACCCTAAACGTCTTAATCCACAACCATTTTTGTCTTAGTTATGCTTTTAATTTAATATTTTAAACTTGCACAGCAAAGCCAAAAAGAGTGAGCTACGTTATGACGAATAAAAGGAAAAGTGAGAGATGCATGTGTTGAAACGTGAAGTTTGGGTTGAAAAGATTATTCCTGCTCTTATCCTTTTCTTTTTATGGTTAAATGGCTGGGTCTTTCCGTTAATTCTGCTTCCTATTATTTACGTTCTCTTCATTGAGAAGAAGAGCATAGGCTGGCTTGGCTTCTCAAGACATGAAATCCGTTTCTCCTTAGGTATCGGTTTGTTGATAGCTTTTGTCTTAAGCGGGATGTACTATCCGATTTTCCTCTATTATCTTCCTATGATGAAAATGGAAATCATCACTCTTTATAGTATCTTTTTAGATGTCGTCTGGTATCCTATATATGAAGAAGTAACCTACAGGAGTTTTGGGCTCTCACACTTTGCTAAGCTTGACAGATCTTACCTCTCTTCTAGAAATCTCATAGTCAATATTTTTCAATCTTTTCTCTTTCTGTCTATACATAAACATCATTTTAGTGCACCCTTTGTCTTGCTTCCTGTATTCTTCTTGGGACTTATGAATGGCTTCCTATTTTTAAAAACCAGGAATATCTACGGTTGCATTGCCTCTCATTCCGCTCTAAACGGTTTTGCTTTGCTTCTCAGGCATGTTGCTCAAACTGCAGTATAACTGGGCAAAAATCCACTTGCTGTGGCGAAAATACAAGAATTTAAACCCACCCCCACACCATTAGAATTCCTCATGCTCTTCTTTGTTGAACAAAACTATCTAGAGCCAACGCAGATAACGTAACATCCCATTGTGTAAACGCTAACAATGACGCAAAAAGCCAACTGAGTTCAGCCTACATCACACTTATGCAGCATCAAATTTTAAATGCCACGAGACATTTGAAGATGAATAACGAGCCCCGATAGCTCAGCGGCTAGAGAAAAGACTCAGCCCAAGCAACAGCCTTGTATAAGCTGAAAGAAAGCTGTAGGTCGCGGGTTCAAATCCCGCCCGGGGCTCCAATCATTCCTTCGGAACTGTATTTTTGTTGTGCATTGATACAAAAATGTTTATTTGTTGCTGATTTCACATATTTATTAGTAATATTTAGGCATATTCAAGTAATATGTTGGTGGGTGCGCTGACACCATCACACGATTCAGGAGCGCTTCACTGTCCTTACACTCAATGTGGGAAACGATTTGAAAAGCCCATAGTGTTAACTGACGCAACCAAAATCTTACGGGAAACTTACTACGCATGCCCTCACTGCCACAGCAAAATAGACGTGGCTGTTGACAAGACAAAAGGCGGCGTGATTTCAATTGAGGCAACCAGCAATCCAGTTGACTTGGCTCCTGCCAACTGCAAACACTACTTTGGTTATCTAAAATTTCTCGACGAAAACGCTCAAATTCCAGATGAATGCGCCGTCTGCCCAAAGGTCATGCACTGCTTCGTCAAAAAATCTCAAAGCGGTGCCATTAAGATTTAGTTTTGGTCGAGTCTAATTCCTCTCTGCACGTTTTCTACGATTTCATTGAACCTAGCCACATTGCTAATTAGAGCCGAGAATCGATATGAACTCTTAAAGGTCCTTACGATTTCTTTTGTTAACAGTTCGGGTCTGAGGTAGAAACTTTTGAAGTATTCGAAAACCATTGAGCGCAGTTCGTCAAAGGGCACAGCGTGTGGAGATATGTTGGCAACGTAGGCGCCAGTTTCCCACATTGTTTCTTCGTTAATCCAGCCTTTTGAGACCACTTCTCGCCAGAGGTCGGTTCCCGTGAATGCGCCTAGAACATTCAACTGGGGCACGTCTATATCCAACTCATGGGCAAAACGCAATGTATTTTCAACCTCTTTCCTAGTTTCATCGGGGGCACCCACAATAAACGAACCCACAATCACGTCCATGCCTGCTTTTCTAGCTTTTTTGACAGCACTACGAGATTGGTCTGGGGTTATTCCTTTCTTATAGTAGTTTAAGATTCTCTGGTTGCCGCTTTCAATTCCAAAATACAGGATTTTGCATCCAGCCTTCACCATTTCACTGAACAAGTCGTAGCTGACGTGGTCAACACGTGAGTCGCAGAACCATTCCATGTTTAACTTCTCTTTTCTCATTATCTGGCAGAGCTTCACAACCCGTTTGGTGTTTAATGTAAAGTTGTCGTCCACGAAAAGGAACTGTTCATAGCCCTCGCTCTTCAAATACTCCAGTTCTTTCATTATGTTTTCAACAGACCTAGGTCTCCAGACACCTCTAGCGAATTTTCTGCAGCCGCAAAAGGTGCATTGGAAGGGGCAGCCTCGCGAAGAAACAACCGTGGTGAATCTTTTTGTGGCGGCTCTTATGCCGTGTATAAGCGAAGTGTATTCAGTGTTCATTAGGAGTCGGTTTGGAAAGGGAAGTTCATCTATGTTTTTGATTAGGGGCCTATCAGGTGTGGACACTATTTCTCCTTTGTTTCTGAAGGTTATACCGTCAACTTCTTTGAGTGGACGCCTCTTCTCTAAGCATTTTACCAAGTCAAGGCTAGTGTATTCACCTTCACCTCGAACGATGACATCTACTGAGGGATATTTTTTGAGAATTCTTTCAGCGTTGAAGGTTGCATGGTAGTTGCCCAAGACAACCGTAATGTCTGGCATCTCTTTTTTCACGGTTTCTGCCACCTTGAACGCTTCGCGTGCGGAGCTGCCGCAGACGGAGAATCCCACGATGTCTGGGTTTTCTTTTTTTACCCACTGAATACTCTGTTCTATGGAGACGTTTCTTATGGCTTGGTCGAGGATTGAAACCTCTATTCCTTCGTGCATGAGTATGCCCGCTATGTACAGCATGCCCAACGGTGGCCAAGCCGAAGTGACCATGTTAGGTGTGTCGGCTGAAGGCATTGGATTAACGAAAGAAAATTTCATGTCTCGCCCAAGCACCGCAATCTCTTCTGGAGTTGGGGAAAATAAGCTTTGCCAAAACAACTGAAGTTTTATTTAGATGTCGAGTGTCTTTTACTGAAAGGAATAGATAGACATTGGGGCTGTCGGCTAGCATGGTCTAGGCTAGGAGACATAAGTGCTCCAATTGGGCTCTCTTGACCCCGGTCCAAATCCGGGCAGCCCCACCACGTTTTTGAGTTCAGAACCATAATTCTTATTAGTTTGCCATGCTTTCAATAATTCCGTCTTTGGACTTCAATTCCGTCCTAAATCAACACCAGCAAAGATATGGTTATGCAAGATGAATTCAGAAAATTTCTATTTTAAATTACCTTTGAAAACAGAGCCTATTATTGATGACACCACCCTAAGAGACGGTATTCAGATGCCTGGTTTAGCTGCGTCTCCTGAGGATGCTGCAGAGATTGTTCGGCTTCTCGATGAAGCTGGAGTTGAAAGAATTGAGTTGTATCATTATCAGAAATCAGATAAAAAAGCCGTGAAGTTAATTCAACAAATGAATCTCAACGCTAGGATAGCCGGGTGGTGCAGAGCCGTCAAAGAAGACATAGACGACGCTATAAAATGTGGTTTTGAAGAAGTTGGAGTTGCGCATCCTGTTTCATATATCCACTTCAGAGCTAAATGGCCAGATAAGACCGTGGATGAACTCTTAAACAAAATCGTGGAAATTGTCGAGTACGCCGCAAAGGATCACGGCCTAAGAGTCTTTGTTCACGGTGAAGACAGCACCAGAGCGGATTGGAATTTTGAGAAAAAGGTCATCAATGCAGTTGCCAAGGCTGGTGCGGAATGCTACAGAATATGTGACACAGTTGGAATCGGTCTGTCAGATGTTAATGCACCTTTGCCTAATGGAATTCCAGCCAAAGTGAGGGCAATTAAAGCTGAGACCAGAATTAAGGATATTGAGATTCATGCGCATGACGATTTTGGAAACGCTGTTGAGAACACTTTAGCAGCGATTAGGGCTGCCTCAGGTGTTTGGGATAGAATCTACGCAAGTACAACGTTTCTAGGCATCGGCGAGAGAGCTGGAAACGCTGAAACCGAGAAGGTTTTAATGAACCTTTACATGCATCATGGTGTCAAAAAATTTGAAGGCAAAACTGAAAAGCTAACGCAGATAGCCGAATTTATAGGTCGGGCAACGGGCTATGTGGTTCCGCCGAATAAGGCAATAGTTGGCAGTTATGCCTTTGCCCATGAGTCGGGCATTCATACTCATGGTGTTCTTAGTGATCCATTTACATATGAACCTTACCAGCCTGAACTTGTTGGGAACACGCGTCGATTAACAATAGGAAAACAATCTGGGAAGGCTATTGTCAAATATAAAATTAGAGAAGTCAGTGGGAAAACTCCGAGTGACGAAATACTCACGGTTGTTGTGCAGAAGGTCAAGGAAATCTATGAAAGTGGAAGGAAAGCTTCCTTAAGGGAAGAAGAATTTAGAAGAATACTTCGAGAAGTCGGATTAATCTAAAAGATTGCAAGGTCTGCTTTATTCTTCTCTCTTTAGTTTTTGTCTCCTCAGACGAAGCCTCATGGTTAAAATTTTCTCGGTGGTAAAGATTTTGGCAGCGATGTACAACACGGCAAGCGTGAAAGCAGTAACATAGACTATTCCTAAAACTGCTGTTGTGTAGTCTCCTGTGAAACTTGCTCTCGCTGCCAGCATTGGATGCGTGAAGGGCATGGCTAAAAGGACAAGACGCAGAGGCAGAGGCAGTATGCTGATGTCTGTGTACATTAGGACAATCATAGGAACAAACAGTAGGAAGTAGAAATAGCCCACAATAGTTTGCGCGCTTCTCACATCTTCAGCGAAAGAAGAGACGGCAATAGCCAGCGCAAGGGCGGAAACCAACGTAACGAAAAGGGATGTCCCCAGCACCAAGTAGGCGGTTAAATTAGGCGCAAGTCCAATGCTGGCAAGGTCAATACCAGGCTGAGCTTGAAAAGCAAAGGTGAAAGAGCCCATATAATAGTTTAAACCAGCCACGTAGGCTATGGCTCCCACAGCCGCAACAATAACTGAACCAGCCAGTTTGCCTAACAATATTGTGAATCTACCCACGGGCATGGTCAAAATGGTTTCCAGGGTTTTCTCCTCCTTTTCAGACGCCACAGAAGTGGCTGCAATCTGCATGGCAAACACGATGAGCATCGTGATGCCGATTGGCAAGCCAATGTATTGCGACAACACTAGCGAAGACAGAACGCTGGGGCTCACGCTTACGACTTTGCCTTTAACGATGGACTCTTGGAGAGGCAAAACAGGATTTAGTATACCTCTCTTTCCTTCAACCTTCCCAAGTGCTAAATATTCACTGAATTGGCTGATTAAAAAAACTACCGTTGATGGACCAGCAGTTTCAGCAATGCCCGTGCCTCTAAACACGCCATATACATGCACCGTCGCCTGCTTGTCATCGGTTATGTTTTGGCTAAACCCTTCAGGTATAACTACAACCGCTGTCATGTTTGACTCTTGAATACCCTCAGCAGCTTGTTCAATATTCGTGGCTGTAAGTGAGACTACAGTGAGGTTCGAAGCCGAGAAGATGTTAGTTAAATTCTGAGCGTATTCTTCTCCGTCTTGGTCTATGACGCCAATTGACATCGCCTTGATGCTTTCAGCCGCTGTCTGCATTGAGATTCGAACTGCTAAGCCCATTAATGGAAACATCAACATAGGGACAAGTATCACACCGATGAGTATTTTGGGGTCACGCATCAATTCTTTAACTTCTTTCACAACAACGTTGCCTAATCCTTTAAGCAAGACCTGCCACCTCGGCAAAAACCTCTTCCAAATTAGACGCTTTATACTTAGCCTTCAGTTCCGCTGGCGCACCTTCAGCCACAATTTTCCCCTTGTTTATGAGCGCCACTTGGTCGCAGAGATACTCCACCTCAAGCATATTGTGACTAGAGAGCAAAACAGTGACGCCGTGTTTCTCCACATACTGCTTGATTATGCCACGAACATGATAAGAATGCAACACATCTAAGCCGCTTGTCGGCTCGTCTAAAACTGCAAGTTTAGGCTTGTGCATAAGCGCTCGCGCAACAAGCAAACGACGCTTCATTCCCTTACTGTAAGTCTTAACCCTATCACGTAAACGCTCGCCCAAACCCGAAATTGCAGCGGCATCTTCAACCATAGTTTTAAGGTTTCTCTTGTCGTCGCTGTTAAATTTGCCCATAAACTGCAGATACTCATATCCAGACAGGTTTTTGTAGGCTCCAGCCTCCTCAGGCAAGTAGCTAATCAGTTTGCGAACTTCAGAGGCTTCACGAACAACATCGCGACTAAAAACTGCGGCAGAGCCAGCAGTGGGCAGTATTAAAGTTGAAATAATTCTAAGCGCGGTTGTCTTTCCAGCACCGTTAGGACCAATCAACCCATATATTTTGCCTTCATCAACCCTAAATGTCAAACTGTCGAGGGCAAGTATTTCTCTGAAACGCTTGACCAAGCCCTCAACTTCAACAGCATAAACCATAGAACCTAACCTCATCTTAAAACGCAATGAAAACATTAACAGCTTGCTTAAAGGGTTTTGCTTCAAATAGTGCTCTTTTTTCCTATCAGAACTATGAATTTTGATCGCTTTTCCCTAATGCCGTATCTTTCAATAAATTTGCGGAACTTTCGAAGAATCTCTTCATATGACCTCATTTCTACATCAGGTGCGTAAAAGCTCTTGTAATTCTTACAACCCCATTCTAAAAATTTCTTCGCATCAGGTGGCCGCAGTCTACTTTTAGGTGTTTCAAGAACATTTTTCCTTAGAAGCTTTATCTCGTGTTTTTCAAACATTTTGAGAAAGAAGTTTTCATGAAAAAACTTTGGTCTCTTACTGCTTTTATACATGTATTCTTGAAGGTCCGTGTCTTTTCTTGATACCTCGTCTCTCGACTCAAGTGCTGGTATGAAAGTCACTGCCAGAATACCATTCGTTTTTAGTACACGCACCATTTCATTGAAAGCTGTGTTGATAAGTTCTTCTCCAGAAATCGCGGTAAAGTCTTCCCAGCCAGTGAAATTCACTACGTAGTCAAAGGAGTCTTTAGCAAACGCCATACGTGTCACATCCATCTTGAGCAATTCGACACTTTCCTTTAACTTATCTCGTTCAATTCTGCGTTTAGCCTCTTTTATGTCAGAGGCAAGTATTTCTCCAGCTATCACATAGCTATGCTTAGATGATTTAGCAACAGCCCTTGTGAAGTCTCCCTCTCCAACGAGGACATCGAGAACGGTAGCCCCCTTTGGAATCTTAAGATACTTCGCAACCTTCTGCTTCACTTTGTCAATTTCATCCCATCTTTCTTTGTCGCTTTCGTAAAATATACTGTTCAAAGCGAATCATTCCATTACTCTTCAAACTGCGACAAATTGATAAAAAACTTGCTAAAAATTGGTGGGGCCGGTCGGAGTTGAACCGACGACCTCTACCCGAAACAGCGTTTATTGGCGCTGTTCCTACGGGTTTCTCTATTTGACCGCTCCAGAACTTCTTCATTCTCGCCGGAGCGAGTCCGCAAACCCGTTTTGGTTGCTTTCTGGAGCCCGTCGTCATACCTGGCTAGACTACGACCCCACCGTATCTAGCCATATTCATGACAACGCATGTTCAAAATATAACCATTATTCTCATTTTTCGGTTTTTAGCGAAAACTATATGAATCTATTCTATGCGTTTTACGTGGGGTTGCCGGCCATAGGGCGCTGGACCCACCCGATCCCATTCCGAACTCGGCAGTTAAACTGCGCTCCGTTTCCGGTGGTAGTGTGGTCTTCGGCCACGCGAAGTCGGGAAAGCTGGCTGCCCCACTGTTGGAAAATATCAATCAAATTAGAAATGTAGAGGGAAAATCCTCAAGACTTATTACCAAGAAAGTGCAGTTGACATGGAGATGATAATGCTAACAATTCAACAGGTTTCGCAGCTGTTTCCACAAGGAGACATTCTAGGCTGGATTTTCCAGATAATTTTCCTAGGAATCTTTGTAGTTTTCATGTTTTATGGGCAGCGCATTCAAATGTACATTATGATAAGAGAAGTGGAAGGCTCGCTGTTTAAACTAAAAATGATGCGAGACGAAGGTCGAAAAATGGCCATAGCTGCCATAAACGAAATTGGAAAACCTCAAGCAGATCCCACAGCACAAGTAGACCGTTTTCTCGAGTATTTTGCCATTACACCCGTGGATCTTGACCCTGCAGGCATCATTTGGCGACTAGAACATTTGCTTGACGTTGCAGAAACACGTTTCAAAGACGACGTCAAACTCATGGCACCTCAAGCAGACGAAACTCAGATAAACAATTTGGAGATGACGCTTGAAGTCGCACTTTTCTTGAATGAGATTTACAAGGTAATTCGACACCTCTACCTATTGGGTAAAAAAACCCTCAGCCTATACGTCATAATGCAGGTTCAAATGGTTCTACCATTAATCATGAAAGAGGCTGAAGCGCACTCTAGCGGCCTGAAAGCCTTTCAGCTTGGTCAGCCTATAGGCGACGGAGCTGGCGCCCTAGTTGCCGCTAAACTGATGCGCGATTACGAGAAGACCAAAGTTGAGAAAGACATCGTTGTGGCAAAGGTGCCCATTGAAGGGCGAACAGCCTACGTCTTAAAGGCTGAAGGACCAGGTGCAAACGTGGGCAAACCAGGCGAAGCCATTAAACAAGTTATTGAACAGAACGAGGGAAAAATAAGCTTGGCTATTGTCATAGATGCCGCTGGAAAATATGAAGGTGAAAAAACAGGTGAAGTGGCTGAGGGATTAGGCGTCGCCATTGGCGGACCACAGGTTGACAAGTACAAGGTTGAGGAGACAGCGCTCAAATACAAGGTTCCTGTCAACGCTATCGCAATAAAGGAAGATGTGGGAGACGCTGTTTCTCCTATGCGAAAAGAGATTTTTGACGCTGTAGACGGTGTTATCGAAAGAATCAAGCGCTTGATTCGGGAGCGAACCAAAGAGGGAGATTTCGTCATCATAGCTGGTGTAGGCAACAGCATTGGAATAGGACAGTAGGTGAATAACTATGGAAGCAAGTGTTTCTATGGCAAAAAGGATTTCTCCATTCCTACTTGCTATTTTAATGATAACACTCGTATTGTCACTTGCATCTATCTACCAAGGAATAGACGCATACACGAAAAACGATTCTGTAAGTGGAAGCCTCTTCTTAACCATGGGAGTAACCACCCTAATCATATCAACCTATCTATGGTTCCAGACGAGACAACGAATGGTGAAACTGAGAATGACAATTCAACCCATAAACACAACAGTGGAGTGCCAGAAATGTGGGTTCAAGAACGTTCGAGAATTCCAACGTGGCGACTACGTCTTTAAACACACAGAAGATCAGTGCCCAAAGTGCAACGAAAAAACCATGGCAATTGGCTCTATTTTCCGTGAGGTTAAAGAGAAAGAAAAAACCTGAGAAGCAGGCTACAGTTAGTTTACGTTAGCACTTGACAACCCTTTTCAGTCACAAGCACTGTATGCTCAGCTTGAGCCACTGGCTTGCCGCTAGCCTCAATGAAAACAGGGTAAGACATCAACACTTTTGAAGACAAAAGCTCTGTGAAAGCCTCCTTGTAACGGTCGTAGGGCACAAAAATTTTTTGAAGCCAACGTTCAGTGAAGGGTAGAGTTTGAAAATTCTTGAAAATATAGTCGAGAAGTTGCCTCGCGTAGTCATTTTTAAGAGACTTATGTTTCAAAAAACGGAAAATGTGTGCTTCTTGACCGTACTCGATTCTGCCAGCGGCTTCGGCGACTGTTACAAAAGGTTCAACGGCGTAAATTTCCCCGACATTCACCTTTGCCATAGAAAGGTGAGAAACATTGGGCAAAGACTTCCCAGCGTGCACTAAGTAGCGCCCAAGCTGATGACCTGTTAAATTTGAAACAGGCTTGTATCCTCGGGTCTCAATAGTTTTTTCAATGACCGAACCAAATCTGGAAATAGGTAGCCCTGGACGAAGCATCTTTATCCCTGTTTCAAGCGCTTCTTCGGCTGTGCGCACCATCATGTCGTATTCTGAGTTGAAACAGACAGTGACCGCCGTGTCTGCAATATAACCGTCCACATGCACACCTATGTCTACTTTCACAACAGAACCCACGGGAATTGTTCGCTTATCTTCGAGAGGTGATGTGTAATGAGCGGCGACTTCATTAACCGACACGTTGCATGGAAAAGCGGGTTTTCCACCCTTTTCCCTTATCAGTGACTCGGTTTTCTCACAAATGTCAATTATGGGCATTCCTTCTGAAACCGTTCGCCTCATGTACTCTCGAACTTCAGCTGCAATTTTTCCTGCACGCTGATACTTCGTCAGAACCTCTTCAGAGAGCGTCGCTGACCACCAGCACGAAATCCTCTAGATAAGCAAGAAGGTTAAAAAAACTTGCATTTTTTATTGCTTCTCCTTTGGTCGTGGGCGTCGCGGTGTGACAACTTTAGGGAAGACAGTTACGAAGCTGTCGCCTCCCATGTGAAAGACGGGCTTAACCTTTTTGACATTGAAAGTCTTGGTGAAGACCCATCGGTTGACGTAAGCCGCCACAACCTCACCGACGAAAAGCGTGTGGTCTCCAGTTGGTATTGTTTGGACAAGTTTGCATTCTAAATGAGCTACACATTCTTTAATGATTGGTGACTGAACTTTTTTAGCTGGTGCTGCGGTTAAGGGTGCCTCCTTGAATTTGTCACATTTGACGCCTGAAATTCTTCCGCAGAACAAGGTCTTCTTAACGATTCTCATGGTTGGAACGTTTATCACAAACTCGCCTGTTTCCTCAATTAACTTATGAGAATAACGTTTTGGCGCGATGCTTATGACAACCATGGGAGGGTCAATTGAAGTGGGCATAGACCAAGCTAGAGTGATGATGTTCGCCTTGCCAGTTTTATCTATGCAAGTGACTAAAACAGTGTGCCTCGGATGCAAAAGTCGATAAGCCAGCTTCCGTGCAACCCTGACCTTTCTAGTCCGCAACAAACTTGCCTCCTCGCCGTGGTGATTGACATCGTATGTGTATTAATATTTGTCGTTAACAACCCTTAAGTAAGACTTTGACAGCGCTATTTGTTTGGTGACTGCCTTGGACTGGCGTTAACTCCGCTTAAAAATCCCAGCGTTTTTTTAGCAGTCATCATTGAAATTGCTTCTAAACCACGAATAGGTTTTTCAACTCATTCTGCACAATCAAGTTTAAATTATGAAGAAGGAGCGCTGAAAAATGTCAACCGATTCGCATAGCAAAACCAAACTTGACCCGTTTGGAACAACCATAATCGAAGACTACGAACGCCTTTACGAAGAGTTCGGAATCCAACGGTTTAAGCCACTGTTGCCAGAAATGCCCAACCCGAGCGCTGCAATGAGAAGAGGCGTAATCTTTGGACACAGAGACTTTGAACGCGTCTTGCACGCCATGAAGAACCACGAAGAATTCGCGGTTATGAGCGGCATAAAACCCACAGGAGAGTTTCACTTAGGCACTCTGCAAACAGCCCGCGAAGTCATCTATTTTCAGCAACAAGGTGGCAAGGCTTTCTACTGCATCGCCGATGTGGAAGCTTACGAAGACAACCGCATACCGCTTGAACGTAGCCAAAAATACGCTGTGGGCAACGTGGCTGATTTGCTTGCGCTTGGGTTTGACCCAAACCCAAAGAAAGGTTACATTTATCAGCAGTCGAAGGAGCAGCGGGTCAAGGACTTAGCCATAATGTTTGGAAGAGGCGTAACATTGGCTACTATGAAAGCGATTTACGGAGAACGTCACATGGGCTTGTATCTTTCGGCACTCATACAGGCAGGCGACATTTTGTTGCCGCAAATGAAAGAGTTTGGCGGACCCAAACCCACTGTTGTGCCAGTTGGAATAGACCAAGACCCTCATTTGCGCCTCACTAGAGACTTAGCCTTCAAGTTTCGTCGAAGGTACAATTTTATTCCGCCTTCATCCACCTATCACAAACTGATTAAGGCTTTAGACGGTTCGCCTAAGATGAGTAAACGGGCTCCAATGAGTTATTTCACATTTGAAGAGAAGCCAGAGGTTATAGCCAAAAAGATTTCAAACGCTTTTACAGGCGGTCGTCCCACGGCTGAGGAGCAGCGCCGATTAGGCGCTAACCCAGACATTTGTCCCATATACGATTTGTATCTGTTTCACTTTTTTAAACGAGATGACGACGCCGTGAAACTCTACAATTCTGAGTGTAAGGGCGGCAAAATCCTGTGCGGCGAAGACAAAGACCGACTTATAAAGATTGTGACCGACTTTGTGAAAGAACACCAACGCAAACGACGCCAATACATTGACAAAGCACGAGAAATCCTAGAAGTTGAATAATTATTGCAAGAGAGATAAGCATAAATAAGTTTGTAATGTTATCGATTGGACGGTGAAGGGATGCCTGCCAATTTCGTATGCGCCTCTTCTGAACTTCCTATCAGTTAGTTTAGGGCATCATACAACCATAGAAACTTCTATACGATGTCACCGTAACACTATACTGCATTATAAACTACTAATGGGCACATGGCTGAAACAAAAGTTTCGGAGAGAAAAAATGAATGGTTGAGCTAAGAGAAACCGAACAAAAAACCTTGCTTGCCCTACAAAAACTAAATGGAAAAGCAAGAGTTGCACAGATAATAGAAACCAGCGGCTTAGCCCACGCAGCAGTCATGCGAGCAACGCTAACACTTGCCCAAAAGAAACTAGTGACAGTTCATGAGCAAAGACAAAAAGTCATCGAACTAAAGGAGGAAGGAAAACAACACGCTCAAAGAGGATTACCAGAACGCCTTCTAATCAATGCATTAATCGAGTTGGGCAGAGAAGCTCCAGTTGAAAAAGTCGTTGAGAAGGCACAATTAGACAAAAAATTTGTAACAATAGGGTTGGGGTGGCTACATCGTAAAGGCTGGGCAACTCTAGAAAAGAAGCGCACGTTAAAAACAGAAAAGAAGATGCTTCCGCAAGGTGCCGATGAAAAATTATTGTCCCTTCTAAGAGAGAAAGGCTCCTTAACCGTCGAAGAATTATCTAGAGAAATGCAAGACGCAGTTTCAGTTTTGAAGGGAAGAAAACTCTTAGAAGTTTCAGAAAAAACTGTGAGGGAACTCGAACTTACCGATGCAGGGTGGCAACTGGTTGAGAAAGGACTTGAAATCGTTTCAGAGATAAGTCAACTCACACCTGAGCTTATCGTAAGTGGAAAGTGGAGAGAAACCAAACTTAGAAAATTTGATGTAACCGTAGCGGGACCAGAATTTTATCCAGCCAAAATTCATCCATTGCAACAAATCATTCAACGAGCTCGAGAAATCTTCTTAGAAATGGGCTTCACTGAGATAAGAGGACCATTGGTTGAAACCGCTTTCTGGAACTTCGACGCCTTGTTTCAGCCGCAAGACCATCCAGCACGAGAAATGATGGACACCTTTTATCTGGCAAATCCGAAAGCTGGCGGACTGCCAAAGAAAAACGTGGTTAAAGCAGTGGCAAAAACCCATGAAAACGGCTGGACTACAGGCTCAAAGGGTTGGGGTTACAAGTGGAGCCCAGAAGAAGCCATGAGATTAGTCATGCGGACACATACCACAGCTGAGACTATCAAGCATCTTTCTAAGCATAAGAAGCCGCCTATCAAAGTCTTTTCAGTGGACAGAGTCTATCGAAATGAACAGGTCACTTACAAGAACACAGCGGAATTCCATCAGATAGAGGGCATAGTTGTCGACAAAGGCGTGACCTTACGCGACCTCATGGGCACATTGAAGGCATTTTACGCAAGATTCGGATTAAAAAAAGTAAAGTTCTGGCCGTGTTACTTTCCTTACACAGAACCTTCAGCTGAAGCAACCGTTTACGTTCCAAAATTGAAACGTTGGATGGAACTCTGTGGAATGGGCCTGTTCAGACCTGAAGTGTTGGCTCCGATGGGTATAAAGTATCCTGTTTTGGCTTGGGGCGGCGGCTTAGAACGCCTGGCAATGCTAGAACTGGGCTTAGACGACATCCGTGTGCTGTATGGTAACCGTTTAAGCTGGATTAGGAGGACCCCTCTATGCCAGTAATCACGTTGCAAAGAGAACGGTTCAGCAGGTTTGTTGGACGCAAACTTACGGTTGAAGACATGGCGAAGTGGCTGCCTTGGTTAGGCTTTGACATAGAAGAAATCGGCTCAGACTATGTGAAGGTGGAATTCAATCCCAATCGTGTTGATTTCTGCAGTTACGCTGGAGTAGCCCGAGCCTTCCGAGGATTAATGGAATGGGAAACTGGATTGCCAAAATACGAGGTTAAAGATGGAAAGACTCTGTTAAAAATTAGCAAGGCTGTTTCAAAAATTAGACCTTACATGCTGGCTGCAATCGTATGGAACTTGAAACTCAATGAAGAGGCAATTGTTGACTTGATGGAAATGCAGGAAGACTTACACTGGGGAATCGGGCGAGACCGCAAAAAAGCTTCGATTGGTGTACACAATTTGGATGTGATTAAGCCGCCTTTCACGTTTACGGCTGTTGAACCTGACAAGGCAAGGTTTGTTCCGTTGGACAGAACAGAAGAGATGAGTTTGAAAGAAATATTGGAAAAACACGATAAGGGCATGGCTTACAGGCATTTAGTCGATTGGGCGCCACGGTATCCTTTGCTGATTGACAAGGATGGAAAGGTTCTTTCGATGCCGCCTATCATCAACGGCGAGTTAACACGAGTCACAAGCAAAACAACTAATTTATTCTTAGACGTGACAGGCACCGACTACGTGGCTGTGGAACGAAGCCTAAACGTTTTGGCTACAGCGCTGGCAGACATGGGCGGCACCATAGAAAAAGTGCATGTAAAATATCCAGACCGCACAGTTATTTCGCCTGATTTGACGCCTCAAAAGATGAAAATTAGAGTCAATTATGCCAATGAATTGTTGGGACTTAAACTTACTGATGCACAGGTTGTTGAGAGTTTAAGAAAGTGCAGGTTAGACGCTAAAACAGTGAGAAAAGGTATTGTTGAAGTTGCCATTCCAGCCTATCGAATTGATGTGTTACATGAAGTGGATTTGGTTGAGGAAGTTGCCATTGGCTACGGGTATTATAGGCTTAAGCCAACTATCCCTGAAACCTTGACTATTGGAGAGCCGCATCCAGCGCACAGAACAGCCAACGTTGTGAGACAAATTATGACAGGGTTAGGTTTCACAGAAGTCATGAATTTCACTTTGATAAACGAGGTTGTTCATTATGAGAAGATGCGTCTAAACGTCCGCAACGTGATTAAACTCGCCAACCCAGTCTCTATTGAATACACTATTTTGCGGGAAAGTCTGCTTCCCAGTTTGATGAAGAACCTAATGGATAATAAGCATGAAAGTTTTCCACAGCGCCTTTTTGAAGTTTCAGATGTTGGGCGAATAAATCAAAGGGTGGAGACCCGCTGCGAAAGACGACTACATGTAGCTGGGGTTTCGTCGCATTCAACCGCAAACTTCACGGAAATAAAGTCTTGTGTTGAAGCCTTATTGCACAATATGGGGTTGAAACGTTGGGAAATCAAGCCAACTAGGCACTCAAGCTTCTTAGAAGGCAGAGCTGCAGCAGTCTATCTAAAACGCATGGAGATAGGCGTGTTAGGTGAGATACATCCCGAAGTGCTAAACAACTTTGAACTAGAAAACCCAACAAGCTCCTTCGAAATCGACACAGAAGAACTCTCATAAACAAGAGGAGGAGCCATTGTGGAAATACCTAAATGTGAGAGTTGTGGCAAAATAGCGCAATACAAGTGTGCTGTTGATGGAAAATATGTGTGTTGCGAATGCGCCAGATTTGTGGCAGTGAGCAAGAAACACTTACCCAAGCCTAGTCGGTTGAAAATAGAAATTAAGGTTCTTGACAAAATGAAGCAAGACCCAAAGGAAAGAACCATACTTGAGGCTTTAGAAGACTTGACTGGTTGCCCACCGCCAGAGAAAATAGACTTAGAAAAAGAGTGGAAGCCTTCGCCTGGATACGTGTATGGTCACAAGGAATACGATGTAAAAACCATGGCTGTATACGTTGATGGAGAACCTGCTGGCTACCTTGACTTTTTGTTCACCATAGACCCAGAAGAAGTGATGAGCATACAATTCTGGGAAATGGCTATACACCCAAAGTTTCAAGGTGCAGGCTTATTCTCAGCTATGATCGAGAAGTTGAAACAGATAGCCAAGGAGAACAATGTGAAAAGACTGTACGTTTCGCATGAAAACGACAATTTACCCGCTATTATCGCAAATTACATGCTTGGCGGAAAAATATTGTATATAAAGGACGCTTACAAGGGCGAGAAAGCGAGATTTGGAATTCCAAGGCGGAACGACTTAATATTCGTGTACGAATTGGAAAAAGAGTAGACTGGAGAATCCCACAAGCGCCTTTGAAATAGACATCGAAGAAATTTAATAGCGCGCGCTGTCTGGGTTTTTTCTAGAAGTATGTTTCATAGGAGTTAAATTCCTATGTACTGCTAAACCATCTATTGGGTTTGATGAGTCCTCATCTTTGCTTTTTTTCCTCTTAAAAAGAGATGAAACCCTTTTTCATGCGCGGGCTTCCAAACATAATTTAATTAATGAGTTTTAATCAATTCAATTAAACATGCGTGATTCTTCAATGGGTACTGAAAACTGGTTAGAAAGCTTAGAAGCTATTCTCGTGTTTGTTGTACCTTTGCTCTTTGCAATTCCTCTTTATGTGCTGGGCGTTCTTACGGAAGTTTCTGGCAATTACGTCACGTATGCTATTTACATTACGTGTTCAATTGCCCTAACCAAATACAACGGAAGATCGTTAGAAGAAATAGGCTTAACACGTAAAGAATTGCTCCCCAGCCTTGGGTTATCTGGAGTTACAGTTTTGGCTCCACTTCTAGTTAAGTTTGTATCTGCTGATCTGCAGCTTTCACCAGATGCAAATTCAGGGGTAGCTGCCGCCCAGGGTTTACTATATTGGACAGTCAGCGGGCTAGGACAAGAGATTTTATTCAGAGGGCTAATCTTCTTTTCGTTTTATAGATGGAAGGGGTGGAAGATTGCATTACTTGCTTCGTCTGTGCTGTTCGGATTAATGCACGTGCAGCAAGGGATAACAGGCATAGTATTTAATGTTTTGATAGGTGGGTATTGGGGTTGGGTGGTTTTCAAAACCAAAAACATAATCGGAACTACCGTAGCCCACAGTTTGTTCAACTTCTTCTTCACTTTTTTGTTTGTTTCCTAACTCAAAAGGAACTAAGAAGTGTCTAAGCCAAAAAACCGATACGCTCGCTGTATTTCTCACTTCAAGAAAGTCTTATCTCTGTGCTTTCCATTGTTAATAGTTAGCGATGACCATTTTTGTGAGCTATCCCACCGAAACCTCCAAATGAGGGCTCATGCAGACGGACCCAACCGAAGCGGATAGTCTCAGACTATCTTTGCTCGTGAAGAAGGGTTTACCCAGACATGAGACACGGTGGGCGCGGGCGCTTCAAGTTCCCGCGTCGAGAGAGCTCGGCTGAGAGGAGCGCATTGCTCCAACAATGAAGTTGAGTGTTAGTTACGTGGGAAACAACGCCCGCGACACACATACAACAAGAACTTTTAAGTCAGCCTATTACGCAACAATAAGAAGGCGATTTCATCTTGGACTTAGAACAGCGGTTAAACCTTGTTATGAGAAACGCAGAGGAAATCGTGACTAAGGAAGAGCTTCGTTCGCTGCTTGAAACCAATGCCAAGCCGCGAGCATATTGGGGTTTCGAGGCAAGCGGTCTCATGCACATCGGCATTGGCTTGGTCTGTAGCTCAAAAATCAAGGACTTGGTGAAAGCTGGATTCGAATTCATCATCTTCCTTGCCGATTGGCACTCGTGGATAAACAATAAGCTAGGCGGGGACATGGAAAAAATACACACATGCGGCGAATACTTCAAAGACTGCTTCACGGGATTAGGAATCAAACCTGAAAGCGTGCACTATCTTTGGGCTTCTGACATCGCCAAAGACAGAGAATACTGGGAAAAAGTGATACGCGTAGCCAAAAGCGTCACGATTCAAAGAACTTGGCGTGCATTGCCCATAATGGGTCGCGAAATGGGATTGACAGACATGGAAACAGCATGGGTCTACTACCCGTGCATGCAGGCAGCCGACATCTTCCACATGAAACTTGACGTAGCATGCGCAGGCATAGACCAGCGAAAGGCTCACATGCTGGCTAGGGACGCCGCTGAAAAGCTTGACTGGAAAAAGCCAATTTGTATTCACACGCCTTTACTCATAGGACTGCAAGGACTGCAAAAGAGCGAGAAAAAGTTCGACGAAGACACTAAAGTGAACTTGCAAATAAGCTCAAAAATGGCAAAGAGTCAACCGAAAACATGCATATTTGTACACGATTCGCCTGAAGAAATAAGGGAAAAAATCAAGACAGCGTACTGCCCACCGAAAGAGGTTTGGGGAAACCCTGTTCTCGAAATAACCAAGCACATAATATTTGTTGAAAAAGAGAGCCTCACAATTCCGCGCCCATCAAAGTATGGGGGTCCAGAAAACTTCGAGAATTATGAAGAATTGGAGAAAATGTATGTTAAAGGCAGTATTCATCCCCTCGACTTAAAAGAAGGTGTGATATCAGCCCTAACCGAAATTCTCAGCCCAGTGAGGAAATATTTCCGCAAACACCCCAAAAACTTGGATAAAATGAAGAAAATAGATGTCACAAGGTAAAGGTAAACAATCTTGTCAGCAGGCTTGCAAAGGAAAAACGAAAGACTTCTACAACTTTTGAATAAACTTGCAACCGAAGCAGCGAAGGGCATACCTATCGTTGTGGAAGGACAAAAAGATGTTAGCGCACTGCATCAACTGAATGTGAACGGAAAGTTTGTTTCGTCGAAGACATCGGGCAAATCCTTCCTTGACATACTCACTGAAATTGAGCGGCAAAGGGTTCGCGAAGTTATTCTCTTGCTTGATTTCGATAGGCGAGGAGTCGAGTGGACACATCGTCTCAAGCAACATTTGGAAAAGACAAAGATTAAGCCTAACCTAACTTTTTGGAATCAGCTTTATGGGTTGGTTGGACGCGACTTAAAAGACATCGAAGGATTGCCAACTTACCTAGAAACACTAAAGAAGAAAATTGGCAATTAAGGTTCTGTAACTCTACAAGCGATAGGTTTTATCACCGAAGACCAAGCAATCAGGGTTCTTCCCTAACTCTGTTTTACAATCAGCGCCTTTCTGCAGGTCATCATGACCCCCCTCCCTCCTCCTAGAGCCGTCTAAGTTCGCTGATATGGAACAGTCTAAAACTTTACAGAATCGGTGATTAGCAAACTATAATAGTAGGGAGTCAATAGTAGAAGAATTCGGAACATTTCAAGTTCACACCGTTATGGGATTTATCCCGTATATAACATAATAATCGGAGGTGCATGCTAATGGGATCATCACAAACGGTTACCGTAAAGTATGTAATCCGCGCTAAATTTGAAATAGAAGGCGTGGTTGAAAAACCCGATGTAATAGGCGCAGTTTTCGGACAAACCGAAGGCTTGTTTGGAACCGAACTTGACCTGCGAGAACTTCAGAAGTCGGGGCGAATTGGAAGAATAGAAATCGAGTTGCAGTCTAAGGAAGACAGAACAACTGGAACCATTACAATTCCCACAAGCCTAGACCGTGTTTCAACCGCCATAATAGCAGCCAGCATAGAGAGCATCAACCGTGTTGGACCATGCAACGCCAAACTTACATTAGAAAAACTCGAAGACATACGAGATGCAAGACGAAGAATCATAATTGACCGAGCTAAAACCATTCTCCAAGAATGGAACATCGAATCCATGCCCAGCACAGAACAGGTTTTCCGAGAAGTTTCAGAAACGCTCAGAGCTCCCGAAGTAGAGAAATATGGACCAGACGAATTGTCAGCGGGTCCCAATATTGA
>Ga0315308_1000389_pt1 | contig 24374 bp, 25 predicted proteins | sample TDP3_MG_FD_203078 | JGI IMG/M metagenome (GOLD analysis project Ga0315308, IMG submission 203078) | Freshwater sediment microbial communities from Lake Towuti, South Sulawesi, Indonesia - TDP3 | ecosystem: Environmental > Aquatic > Freshwater > Lake > Sediment | place: Indonesia: South Sulawesi... | reverse complement strand
TGAAGCCTAGCGTAGAGCTGGCGGAGATAGAGAAGAAGATACATGAGCTTATGGAGAAGTCAGGGTACGGCGCATATTATTCTTGGGGTTTTACGCATGGTGTAGGTCTGCTTATTGAGGAGGACCCGATAACGACGATCGTTGTGCCTCATAGAAGGTACAAGGCTGCTGAGAATATGGTTTTAGCTGCTGTTCATGTTCCATTGACAGTCCCGAACGTAGGCTCAATCAAATGTGAAGATACATTTCTGATAAACAATGAGGGATGTAAACCGCTCACAAAATACTCCTGTGAAATGATAAGATAGTGTTGTCGAGAAATGCATCTAGGGCAATGTTTGCGATCGGTTCCAGCCTATGGATTCAGAGATAGGGTTTTCTACTAGGGAAATCGGAATGCATAGATTCTATTGGGTCTCGTAGATCAGCCAACAGTTACGTCTATATCGCACTTGGGGCGACATTATCCCTCTCCCTAAGAAGGGGATGTGACAATGAGTAAGGTTGCAGAACTTCTGAATCAATCCTTGGATACTGCCAGGAAGATGAAGAGGCTCCTATTTTTAGTGGCAGGAATCTATGTGGTGTCTTTTCTAGCTGGATACCTGATGGTTCACTTCCAAGTTCCTTTTGCCATGGAGCTTAGTAAAACTTTCATAGAGAGTGTTTCTGCCAATCCAGTCTTCACGCCTATTATTGGCTCTCTAATGAGCGGAAATCTCGCTCTCGCAATTGCTTTTACTTTTCTGTTAAACCTGTCTGTGGGAGCCTTTGTTTATACAACCTTGATTGGGGTTATCCCTATTTTGGGTGGAGTCGGGTCTGTTGCGGTGACTGGCCTTCGAGGATTCATAATAGGACTGACCTACTACTATGCTTTCGGGGTTTCCATAGGTTATACAGTTGTTGCTCTAGGCACTTTGATTCTTGAGTTGGGTGCCTATGTTTTTTCTGCTGCTGCTGGAATCAACATAAGTCTATCCGCAATCTTTCCGCGTAGGTATGGGGTTGATAGCAGATGGGCTGCGTTTAAGATGGCTTGGAAGGATGCGGCCAAGATCTATCTCATAGTCGTCATTCTGTTGGTGCTTGGAGCAGTATGGGAAATGGCTGGAATCTACATCGCTATGCACTAGAGTTTGTTTACATCGATTGGAAGGGGTTATAGTGAATTGAAAGAATGGGAATGCGTTAAAGTAGGGCATCACAATGATGTCGGCAAAACAATCGAGGAATATCAAAGTAAAGGTTAGCGTCTCCACACATACGCTTGCACTCAAGCGGCCCTTGGAGAACTCATCAATCACTACTTACTGTTTGAGAGGGGCGAGTGAAACAAAAAAAGAAGTGTGTGTGATCCCACCAAGCCTATCACACACACAAAATAGACTCCTCCTCTCCCACTCTTGTTCGTCAGGGGAGGAACCCTCTAACAACCCCTCTTTATTCCAGCGGTATGCTTGACCCCCTTCTTCATGCTTAGCCTTAAGTCAAGGTTGCGTCCTCTTACTGATCTGAGGAGGAGAATATCGTTTATCATCCGTTTGACATGAAAGGCTGGATCAAGGTTTCGTCTATTGGTTTCTTCGCGTCCTATGCTATTACAGCCATCTTAGGCTTGGCTTTCCCTAGCCAGATCGGTTGGTTTACACGGGCCTATATCGGGTTTCTAGGAGGGTCCAAGGGCGGGATCTGGACTAGTGAGCAGATATTCTGGTATGTGCTTGGCTGGAACACGCTAGTGGTTTGTATCATTCTCGTCATGGGAGTTCTTGCACTGAGCTTCGCCTATCCTATATCCTTCGGATTCTTCGTTGGCTTAATAGCGGGAACTTGGTGTTACCGTCGCGGAGTTCCCTTTAACCCTTGGACGCTGGTGATGATTCCATGGGGAACACATGGATGGATAGAGGCAGCCTACATGATCCTGCCAGCAGCATCACCATGAAGATCGGAATAGAGATGTTCGGGATAAGGAGTAGAAGTGACCACTTCAAACACATGCTTTCTACACCACGGCCTATACCCGGCTGGAAGCAAACTTCAAAACCCATATTGAAGAGGACCCTGATCCTCTACCTATGCATCATAATGCCGGCAGTCGTTTTTGGCGCCTTCTTCGAAGCCTACATAACCAGTTTGATTTTCAACTGGTTCTATCCTCCTGCTTGAAGCTTTAGGTTAGTTCGTGCGGTCGATTGTTGTGGCGCGCAAATTTGAACCTTAGGAGTCGGGTATTTACCGTCGTCTGAACATTTAGCAGACCTCTCAAGTCCGTGTTTTTCACGTAGTCTTATATGTGATCATTCTCCAATTCCATTAAGGAGCTTGATGAAGATTAAATTTCGTGATTTGATTCCCATCTTATTTGTCGCGGCACTTGTCGTGGTAATGGATGTTGCGGTGATGCCGATTCTTGTGGGTTACTACCGACAAATACCCGCGGTTGTATTCTTCAGTGACTTCGTAGTTATTTTGCTCGCGGGGTTGGCAGGCATATTCTTTGCGCCGCGTGTCGGCTGCCCTTTATGGCGGAGACATTCAATCAATAGTTCAACGCTTGGGCGGGCGGCCTACTTCTCGGCGATGCTCGGGTTTTCTGTCGTTGTCATTAACACGGTCGTCAACCTTGTCTATTTCATGGGTTACCGTAGCCACACTTTGCAGGTTTCGCCTTGGCTCGCCTTGCTCACTCCGGAAATAGCTCTTGCGATTTCGTTTCGGGCGGCGTTGAATGAGGAGCTATTGTTCCGCCTGTTCCTCTTCCCGTTAGTTGCGTGGATAGTAAGCCGTCTAATACACTCTCAGGAACTATCGCTCGTCACGGGTGCATTAGCATCGTCGATTGTGTACGGCCTCATTCATCCAGGATTTCTCATGGCATTTCTGGTTGGGCTCGCATTGGTCTACGTCTATTACCGGAGCGGTCTGCTCTCAGCGATGACCGTGCATTTTTTTGCAGATGCAATACCGTTTGTGGCAATATCTACGATGCTATAACTGCCCCAATATGACACACAATTATTCTTTCAGTATGCTAATAGTGAACATGAATTATGTTGATCTTCTGGTGAGCGCACACAAAATAATAGTTCAAATCACGACGACGACGCGACCAGCTCAGAAACTGCTCTGCCCATGAGGCGGCCAAACCCGCCGAGCAATGCCCCAATGGCTATCGAAATCACGATCACGGCAATTCCAAAACTTTCGCTCAAGCCAAGCAGATCAATGAAGAACCCAGCTATCGCTATAGCAGGCGTGGTAGCAACCAGATAGATGAATATGATCGACCATGCCATTCCCACTCCGAGGAATCCAGCCATGAAGGCCTTCAAGTGCCCTCTAGTGGAGACCACCAAACACGCCAGCAGAACAGGGGAACAAGCGGCGCGAAAACTGCCATTGTGTAGTTTGTTAGTGGTCAATCGGCACCGCCTTGGCTTTCTGCCTAGATGCCAATCCGCAAAAATAGGCTTCATCTGTGAAAGCGGAGTCGTGTCGCCTCCCTTCTCAGTTTCCTCCTCATCTCTGCAATCTCCACAACACCAATGTTACCGTCACAAACACGGGCAGACCGATCAGGAACAACCAGAAGAAGTGTGCCATCAACCAATCGCTCATCAATGGCAGCAGCCAGACTCCAGTAAGATACGAACCAATCAATGCACCTATCGATATTGCCAAGGATTCAATTAGCCAGAAACCTCTCTTCAGGCTCAGGTAGATCGGAAATACCAGGAAGGCTATTGCCCTTATGACATAGCCTAAAATCTCGTTTCCGTGAAACGGCAATCCAAGCGCATTCCAAATGAAAGAGAAATCTTCACCTGTCAATAAATTGCTCAGAGCAGACTTGAGCGTCATTAGAGAAAATGCCAGAAACAGTGCCGACAGGAAAGCCTGTTGCATATTCGCTGGGCTTCGATATCTTCTCGCATTGCGATAAGACAAAAGGCAAACAAGCCCGTCGGCCAGGACTCCTAATGGGACCGAGAGCAGGAAGAGAATTGCTGCTGCAGGGAAGTTCTTGAAAGGGTTCTCTCCTTCAACTCCGACAGCCGGTATCTCTCCATTCAACACGATTGCCGGAACGACTAGGACTCCATGCCCACCTTCATGCTCGAAGAAATTGACGAATGAGAGCGGGACAGCGATGATCAATGCTAAAACGAACAAGCTTACACGTAACTTGATCCTAGGATTCATTGAGAACTCAACCTCCTTAAGACTGACATCTACAGGTTGGAGAATACTCCTATGATTACGGGAACATCTGCCCCTGCATGGAACAGGATTGCGCCTAACAGGCTGCGCGTCTTTTGTATAAGAAACCCGAACATTAGCCCGAGGAAGAAAGTTATTCCTAGAAAGATGAGGAGCTCGGGCGTGTACTGAACATCGATATGAGCTAGCGAGAAAACTATTGCCTGCAGCAAATTTGCAGTCTTAGACCCGACGAAGGTTTCAAACCTCTTCAGGAAAAGCCCCCTACACCACAGCTCTTCTCTTAACCCGTTCGAGAGCACGAATGCCACGATCCAAGGCATCCACGGGAGTACACGTTCGAAGCTTAGATCTTTACCTGCGAAGAGAGTTGTGGCGCCTTCTATAGATGTCACGAAAAAGAGGATGAAAGCCGCTAACCCTACAGCAAGGCCTAACCAGAATCTTCCTTTCGCCAGATAGATTGAGGCCATGTTGCCGCCGGTGATTTTAGTTAACGCGATGATGGGAATGACCACTAGTAGGGTGCTAAAAAGCGTTGAAGCCACTATATCAAACATCGTTGAACCCGACCACCAGCCAAGTGAGACAGCGATCTGTTGGAGAGCACTCACGAAAGCAGCGAGGAAAAAGGCAAAGACAACATCAAAGTACTTCTTTAGATCATTGTTCTGGCGCAACAGTATTGCTGACAGTAGGAATACGATAGAAATGCCGACGATGTACATCGTCAAGAGCTCTTTTGGTACGAAAACTCGGAGAACAAAGATCGATAAGCCACAAATCAGAAAAAAGGCAAAAAAACTAAGACGGCGCAATCTATTTTTGGCTCCTCCTAGGCGCATTCTATCATTCACTAGACAAGGACTTTCATAACAAATCAATAAAACTTCTGCGGAGACAGAGTTAGCATTCAAAATCCTCTGTCAGATGAGAGTTTGGTTTAGCTGAATGAGGAAGAGGGGTTTTGGGGATTCCTCCCCTGACAGTGGGACTGATTTGTGTGTGTCTGTTCCTTGGTGCGAACACACACAATAATAGTTCAAATTCAGTCGGACGCATTTTCTATGAGCCTCCTTCCGAACGTTACTGCAATAGGTTCCTCATCTTTGTAGCGTTTTTTATATTGCCGCATTTTCGACCTTCCTTCTCATGGTCGCAGACCATAGCAACTACTTTTCAGCTTTAGGCTCCCGCTCGCCTTTCCAAGCGCTCCTGCTTGCGCTCTCTCTGTTCGGCACAGTAGGTACCTCGAAGTGCTGGATGGCTTTCTTCTCGTCGCGGAGGATGGTTGTCATGGACACGCCTATCATAAAGGTCTCGATGCGTCGTCTAGGCCGAACGCGAACCCATATGTTCTCACCAAAGAGCTCTGTATCTGATCTTCTTGCTAGGCGGCGGAGGATGATTCGTAACGCTAGGGGCGCCCGTTCTAGCGCTGCGTTGGCTTCCGCATCATCAAAGGGCAAGACTTCGGCAATGCCTTGAAACTGGATGCTCCGCGGCGGAGCGGGAATGAGAGGCCAAGGCACCGGAATATGCACCGCGACATGCGGGCTCCGGCGTAGGTTCAGAGCTTTCACAGTCTTTCTGCCAGTTGGAATGTAAATGTCCAAGCCTCGGGCGAAGTACCCTACCCCGGCGACATGAGGGCCGTCTCGGCCCTGCGTCGCCAGTACGCAGAAATTGTGCTTGGCAATGAGCCGAGTGAGGTCTTCTAGAGTGTATGTCACGGATACTACCTTCCGGCTATCTGTAGGAACGGCTTGGTTTTCAAGATTACTCTATAGAGCTATGGCAAGACGGGCGTTCAGGTTTTCATCAGGATACTTTGATTATCCTCGGAAGACAGATACACAACAATTGGCAACACAAATTCCTAATCATTATTTAGGGGAGGAATCCCCTAACAACCCCTCTTGGAGCACCGTAGTTTACAAATGAAAACTCTTCAGTCTTTCTGCTTTTCACTTGTAAATAGGTATGCTCATGTCAGTTAATAGTATCACGTTCTTGCGATGCCGCGCATCATCGGGAGGTGCCTATAATCGTGAATCTCCTGTGCAAGATTGTTGGGCACAAGTTTCAGAGTACTATTGTCATAGACGAGGTTGGAGACTTCTACGATATCCAAGACGGAAAATATTGCAGGCTGTGCGGAGAAGTGGAGCCGGAAAAATAAAATACAATAACCGGTTGGCCGAGATAGAGTTTGAGATAGAAGAAACTAGACCGAAAGACAAGTGACTACAAGAGCCTTGATGAGTAAGTGAAGAAGAGGGATGAGCGATGAGTCATATAGAAAGAGGCGTCATTTTCGTCTGCAACTAAAATGAGATGAATAGCTAACTATGTGGTACAACCTCATAATTAGGTGGATGTTGAGTTCACCAATCCACGGGTTACTGAGCGAGAATGTGATGTTGATCTCCTTCAAGGGACGAAACAGTGGAAAAGAGTACGCTATACCCGTGAATTACGTCCAGAGCGACGGTATCGTTCTTGTTACTAGTTATCGTCATCGCACATGGTGGAGAAATCTTCGTGAGGGCGTTCCAGTGACTTTACGTATTAGGGGACAGAACTTTAAGGGCATAGGCGAATCGATCACTAGTAAGACATACGTCATAAAGCATCTGCAGGACTACGTGCAAAAGGTTCCCAAGCACGCTAAGTACTTCAATGTGGCTTTAGACTCCGATGGGAACCCTAACCTAGAAGATATTGCCAGAGCTGCTCAAGACAGGGTTGGAATTCGAATTCAACTGAAAACATCATGAACTAGCTCAACTTGATAAGATTGATAGCATTGAATTTCGTGAAATTATGAACACTCCTTTATTGAAGACGGCAATTAGAGTTTGGTTGATGGAGATCCTGGTTTCAGGTTTCAACTTCTTTGTCCTAATGAGCCTCGCATACCAACCAAGGTGGGGGGTGCTGGTAGCGCATCAAATCGGCATGTCTACCCGAATTGTGTACATCTCCATCTTCGCATATCTTCTGCTCCGATATGTCAAGGAGTACGAGACCAAGGACCTGATCCATGCTGGGATCCTGTGGCTGGGTTTGACATTGGCATTCGAATGGCTAGGAAGTTTTGCTTTAGGCCGCCCGGTCGAGGAAATCTTGGTTGGGTGGAACGTATTCGCGGGGTATATGTGGCCCTACGTGTTGCTGACCTATCTGCTGTCAAACCTCGTCGTCGGTACAGTTCTCCATCCTGGCAAGAAGTGAACAATAGCGTCAAAATGCTCAGCGAACCCTGCATGGTGCGCACACACCATTCCTTTCCTCATATTTGGGGGAGGAATCCCCTAAGACCCCTTCTCATTCTGCGGCATGCTACTCCAAACCAAAGTATATCTTTTCTGGGGTTGATGTGCTCGCATTTTACACTCTGGAGTTCAGCTGTGAACCTTCCTGCTCCGATTGGTGTGCCTGTAAGGGTCATGGGATTTGAACCAGGGCAAATGGAGATGTCTCCCGCATTTCCCCTCTTTTTCTGTTCTTGCGGTATAGTATTCGCAGAATGACCAGACATTTTGGATTTCAAGATCTTAAATCAAAAGAACCGATTGCTTAGTCGGCTTTTTATTCTTAAATAAGCGAAGGAAGTAAGGCTGTCTTCATAAAAAAAGCATGTGAGAAAAGTTCTTCCAGAAGAATGAGGGGTGGAGATGAAAGAGAACAATGTTGGGGAGGCTATCCCAAAAGACGTGGCATTTCAGCTTTGCGAAGAGATTCGCAAAGAGAAAGCAGGCAGATGGTTTACACAATGTTGGGGTTGTGTGAAGTTCTCCAAGGGTGACCCAACCAAGATGTGTGTCAACAGTCCACCAGATTACCGGGGCTGCAAATTGGTCAGCGAACGTTACGACCGGAAGGATCGCTAACAGATTGAAGAATCCACGAATATTGATGTGGACGTGAGATTAGCACCCACACGAAATGGCGAAACTTGTTTTGTGCGTAGGTTTTGTCAAGGTTGAACACGCTAGGTTGACAAAACTCTTTGAAGTTTACCGTAACTTCTTCGAACTTTTTTGACAGCCCGAATTCTCAGTCAGTTGAAGAGAGACATGACTGACCAATAGAACTTCACTATGACTAGTATAACTAGCAGAAATAGTTGCTAAGGCAGTGTATGTTTCTCAGATTCTTTGCTGTGAGAAGATCCTTCTATCCGCTAGGCCCAACATCGAATCGCTGGCATTACGCAAGTTGCGTCTACAGCGTCTAATTCAAAAGCGAGTTTAGAAGAGTATTAAGTGTATGTGAGTCAGAATGTTGCGTAGTGTGGCTTTGCATGGCAGGATCAGGCAATAGTGAGCTTTCAGAGAACCCCTCCATTAGAATCACTAAACGAGACAAAGACCTACTTGAGAAGATCTGTAGGGGTAGAGGCGAGGATCCAAGCGACTTCGTGAGAAGAGCGGTCAGAAAAGAATTCGCAACACTATGCTATCTACCGGAAGAAGAGAAGAAGGCTCTCGGGCTTTGACTGTTGCTTTCAAAGAACCTGCTTTGATGCGGACTAGGGAGTGAAGTAGTTGTCGTCGGATGAGAAACGCAGACAAGAGTTCTTTAACATCCACCTAGCTTCCCTCATAAGCCAATTGGGAATTGAGTGCCGAGGTGAAAGATTCAAGGGCAGAAGGGTCCCCGATTTAGAGATTCGGCATCCAAGGCTTGGCCTTGTACTTGGAGAGGCGGAGATCGGAAGCACGTTTGATGCTGCAGACGCGAGGAAAAAGTTAGAAGAAAGAGCCGATGGACGCTTCAAAGACACGGGTTTCATCGGCTTTGACTATGTCATCCTAGTTGTCTACCCAGAAGATTTCATTAGGACAGCTTCGAAGCTTAGCGACCGCGAGATCCCGGTTCTGCTCAAGCAGGCGGATCTTGGCATAGGATTGGCTGGGAGGAAAAAAGCAACTGGTTTAGGGCGATGGACTCAAGAAGTTCTTTTCCCTCGGATTGAGTGGCGGCAAGAATCAGCTAAACCTGCACAGATGTTGCAGGCAATAGATGAGTTAGCGGATAAGCTGATGAAGGATCAGCCGCGACCAACAGAGTTAGCTCAGACTTTGGTTAACGTTATTGACGGGTCCCCGAACCGTGTTCGTATGGATGTCGAATGGCTGAAACTATGGAACCATAAGGCTGAGCTTTTTGAGATAGACTGCTCCATTTTCGACCCGAAAAAGCCACGGGACTGTGCGGAGCTGGTTGTAAAGACGCTCTTCACTCTATGCTGCTCTTGCCTCATAGTTTATGAATTGGCTCGAAGCCGCTTACCATTAAACTTAAGGACAATAAACCCGGTCACGGGGCGCCGAGTTACTCAAGCGCTTAAAGATCTCAAGAAGATAAACTATGTGGAGGCCATCGATCTAGTCTTAGAATGTCTCGATCAATTGCCGGATGATCAGTCTATTAACCAGCTTCTAGCAAGTCTGTACGAAACTATCTCTTGCAACATTGATGCATTTAGATACTCAGGATGGGAAGTCCTTGCCTACGTCTATCAGAGACTCCTTTCAGAGACCTTTAGAAAGGCTTACGCCACTTTCTACACAAAACTTCCAGCGGCGCATCTGCTGGCTAGACTTGCCGTAGATAGATTTACCATGCGCACGGTTGACCCGGCGATGGGTTCTGGAAGCCTTCTGCTCGCTAGCTTCTATGCAAGACAGTGGCGCGAACTCGCGGACGCAAGCATATACGAGAAGCAAGATGAACCAGCACTTGACTACCTTGCCAAGAAGGCACTAGCGGATACAGTCGGTCTAGATGCGCTGAGAGGTTCCGTGGCCTTGACTGCGGCGGTACTTAGTATCGCCTCCCTAGCAGTCCCTCGTGATCGTCTCAAACTTCATCAGGTTCCAGTTGATCTTGAGTCCTCAGGAAGCTTAGAATTGCTGAATCCGCAATCGACCCTCTTCCCACATGCCCGAGAGGCTGTTAAAGATGGATTTGACCTCGTGATAATGAATCCGCCTTTTACCCGTAGTGATCGGATCTCGACGATAGCCGGAGAATCGGCGAGGAAAAAGCTGCTCGCTTGCGATCTTAGTTTCGGAGGTATGCCGCTACATGATATCTTTGCAGCCGGGATGGCTAAACCGTTCCTAGCACTAGCCGACAGAATCGTCAAAGCGGGAGGTACAATAGCTGCTGTGCTTCCCAACTCGATTCTCGGCCGACCTGCATGGACCGATGTGAGAAACGGTTTGGTCAATGCTTACGATTTCAAGAACATCGTAGTAAGTTGGGCTCCGGGCACACCTAACTTTAGTAGTGATACACAGTTCCGTGAGATTCTAATAGTAGTATGCAAGCGAAAAAAAGGTGTTGACAAGAGAGAACCACTGAAGGTCATTAACCTAACAGAGCGCATAGACGACGTATCTTTGAGCGAAGCAGCGGTCTTAGCTGAGCAATCTCGCCACATATCTGATGGTGGAAATGTGATTCTTGGCCCTTCAAACAAAATCCTAGCCGAAGTGGTTAACATTGCGCCGGAAGATGCAGAAGTCTGCGCAGACAACCTCTATAGGCTTATCGCCTTCCGCAGCCCACAGCTCCTTGAACTTCATCTTCAAGTTATAAAGGCTAGCGCACCTCTAACTCAATTCTTTGACATTGGAAGTGTTGTTGACCATAAGAGCGGCCTACGGATCACTGATAAGAGACCACGCGTACATCACTACTCCGCTATATGGGGTAGTGGCGGAGAAGCGAAGGTTCTCAAACCTCTTGATGATACGCCTAAACACTTCATAGTTATTGCGAGCGAACGACAGGCAAAGGTCAGATTCTGGAGGAACATCGGCAGCTATCAGTCAAAACTATTCATACCAAGGAGAGGACAGCTCGACACCCAATATCTATTGATGTTTAGACTGGCTGAGAATGCCGTATCCAACGTATGGTGGCCTCTAGCTGTAAGGAATTTATCCGAAGAAGGTTTGAAGGCTCTTCTATTGTACATGAATAGTATTTTTGGTTTCGTAAATATGCTCGGCGAGCGTCTGGAAACAAGAGGACTCTGGGTCGAATACAAGAAAGAGCCCCTAGCGGCTTTGCGAGTACCTGACTTCGACAAAGTCAAGGCGTGCGTTAGGAAAGCCTTCCGTGCTCGGAACATAGATGAAGTTCTTACCGAGCCCATCAAGCTTCGCTTCGGTGAATATATAGAAAGAATGAGTGAACTTGAAAAGAAATGCGGTAGCTTCAGGGCTGCGTTTGATAAAGCATCGCAAATCGAAGAACTTGCTCAACGCGCATTCATAGACAAGATGGCTCTCGAAATCCTCGGTTGCCTTGGCATAGACGTTGAGGCGATCATCGGCCGACGACTTTACGGCCTAGTAGCGAGTGATGTGGAAATCCTACGCCAGATAATGGAGAGTCGTGAAATGGAAGGACAGGAGGTTCCAAAAGATTTGGGGAGAGGGAGCTATAGGCCTAGAATGGTGACCAGCAAAACACTGGACACCTACATGAAGAGCGGCTCTGAGCATACGGGAATGACGCCAACCTAGAATCAGATAAGAGAAGGTATAGCTTCTAAGAAAATGGTTAGGAAAGGAAGACAAATCGAAGAGGAAGAAAGAGCGCTGAAGCGACTTGTAATTGTTTCATCATCGAGAAGAAGACTTGCAAATCATGAACCATTGCCAACGCTAGAAAGATATCAAGGAGTCTACTTTCGTGTCCTGAAGAAATATATTAGAGAAAACCGACTGAAAGATACCGACATCATAGTCATCTCTGAGCGCTTTGGCGTTCTCAAGCCAACTCAGAAGGTACCATACTATCCTCCATTCGAAGGCGCCCTCCCCCAAAAGGAAGTAGAAAGGAACAGAGAAACAAACCTCAGTAAGCTAAGGAAATTGTTGTCAAATGATAAGTACTCAGAAATCTTCGTAGTTTGTGGTCGAAACTTCTACCCTCTAATACAGGGCTTTGAAAAATTCACCAATGCAAAGGTAATCTATGCACAGGGAAGAGGACTCGGCCCCAAGGCCCAACATTTGAGAAATTGGATACTGAACGCATCGTAGGTTCTTCCTGGACTTGAAGATGTCGCAAAGTGCAGATAGCTTTGAACTACGTTCGCCATTAACTCGGTAGAGAAGCGTTGTATCGTGAAGTTGAAAAGATTTCTCATTCTTTATGTTGTTCCGCTGCTTGTCGTCTTGCTAAGTCTCGCGGCAGCTATTCCAATTTACAACCTGAGCTCCAATCTGGTAACGCATCGGTCATCTTCAATTCACCCGATGATTCCTCCTGTGGGCTTAGCGACCATCAACGTGACATTCTCAAAAATAGATCTGAAGGATCAACTATACTCACTCACGTTTGATTTAAAAGCGAACACCAATCAGACTGCTTATGTGCTCTTTGCTTTTTATCAAAAGTCACTCGGACTTTATTCTCGTACAGAAATCCCAATGCAATTCGACGAGAAAGCATGGCTTAAATTCAGAACAGAGAAATTCCAAGCATTCTACCTTTCTTGGCGTCACCATTCTAAATATAGCAGTTCCTTGGAAACATTCACTCATCAACATTTTCCTATAGATGTCTACGAGACCCCTAGAGTAATCATTTCATTCAACAATTCTTTGCTCTTGAGAGAGTTCTCTCTGAGTTCCGAACTTCCTACAGGTTTCGTTGCATCACTCATAGACTTCAGAATTTTATCACCGACTGAACTTCCTTTGGAGTTGATTGGCGATCCTTGGTTTTCGAAAAGCTTGACTGTGAGTTTTAGAGTAGTTATGGTTCGCGAACAGAATGCAATGCGCTCACTCTTGGTGTATACGATAGCTCCTTCATTATGCGTTTATTGGGTTGCAGCTATCGTACAATTGAAGGGCAAAGATTTCATGGATCGATTAAAAATTTACGTTGGGGCGATTTTTGCCATGTTTTCTTACATCTTAACTATCCGCAATCTAGCCCCATTAGGTCCTACTTATGCGGAACTCTTGCTGGTATCGGGAATTGTATCTTGGGGATTCGTGGAGTCGGTAAGGCTCTATATCGAAACATAATTGATTTGAACGATACTTTCAGCGATCTCTTTGACTCAAGTCAACCGCCGTCCACTTCAAGCTCATGTTCGGCTTCGGTGAGATCAGGGTTTACGTTCTAGACGATCTTCTGAGAAGGGTAGGCAAGGACTGTGAGGTATGCGTCTACGGTCCAGCTAAGAGACGCTTCTTGACTTACGAATGCCGCAGATGCATAAAGCGAGCTGAGAAGCTCATCCACTCAATCGTACCAGACGAGAACTACTTGTCAAATCCCGAGAAACTTGATAAGTGGTTAATAGAGTGAAACTCTCCTCCTCCCTAAAGTTATAGTTGAATGAACGTTCTATCAGGAGTCGTTTTCCTTACTTATTGAAGATTTATCTGCCAGTTGAGCTTCTTCGGTCAGAACTTTCAGCAGCCTTTCAACTGAATTCGGCAAGACTTCGATATGGTAGGGTACAATATTCTGCTCCTTCAGTTTTAAGAGGACGGCATCATGAAGGCGTCCTGCATCTTTCTCGGAAAGGTTTGTTATTACAAAAATCCTTTTCACACCGAAATGGATGTACCTACTGACGCTTCCAAGGGTCTCGTCGACATAGGTATCCATTTGGCTCTGTTCTGGTGTTGGATTAAGGAACAACTTGCACTCGAATCCAGTCGAACTCTTCTTAATATAGACATCGACGTCTCCTTGCTTTTGCCCGTCAACGATTATATCCTTAAAGGTAGTTGGTTTGGCTTGCGAGGTTCTCCGCGAAATATACCCTTTAATGAACAAAGGCAGGTCCTTGTGTTGCGATTTGTGCTTAGCAAATAACTTGTCGAAGGCGTATACTCGAATTGACAAGTTCGGTTTGTTACAGATTGAACATTTCTCTTCTCTGACTGGATGTGTGGACATGACCAATTCGAAGTTGTGGCAGTTTGGGCAAATTCCAATCTGCATCCTCGGTTCAATGAGTTTCAAATTCGGCTCTGAAAGCTGTCTTATGACATCGAGATTTCTTAGCGCCTCAGGTTGATGCTCATGTCGCTCTATGAAGTAATCTAGCGACGCAGCCGTTAAACCTTCAATCGTTATCCGATCTGATAGCGTGGCTACCTGAGAAACTGCAACCTGTGAGACAGCTTCAGGTCCAATTGTCCCGAGTCGCAGTTGTGCCAAGATTTCTTCATAGGATCTAAAATGCGCTTCTGATAGAAGAGCACGCGCCCTTTGAACCGCGTCAGAGAGAAATGGTCGGAGTCTTTGCGGGAATTTATTTTTGGCAAGGCTGATTGCTTCACGCGCCCTACCGACTTCTCCGTTCAGCGTTATTACTATTGATTTCTCTTCTCCTAGAATATTGAGCTTTTCAACGCTATTCACAGGTACAAATAGAACGGATAACGCTCGATAGAATTCAGGTATGGCAGCATCAATAAGCCTGTCGATTGCCGATGACAAGATTATACCTCCGTCGCTTCAGGAACGTTCGCAGCAGCACCTAGACCCCCTCCAGCTATGAGTCCAATCAAAGCGCCTATCGGGCCTGCAACTATTGCTCCTACCAACGATCCTATTGTTGCACCCGCAACGCTTGCTGCCGGGGGTCCTGACGGTGGGCGACCTGGCGCCGTAACATAGAGAGAACCGTCTCCACCTATATGAAGCGACGAGGCGCAATGAGGGCAGATAACATTAATCGGAGGCGACTTTCGAATAAAGAATCGTCTATTGCAGGTAGGGCAAGAGAACTCCCATCTTTCTTCAATCGCTTCGAGACTAGAATAACTACTACTATACCCACAGTACGGACAAGGAAGTTCGAACGAAGGTGGCAGGGCCGCTTTTGATCTATCCAAGTGCACGTTGTTCTTGCACTTCCTGCACCTTACGAATATGCCCAGAATGATTCACCTCTCTGTCTTTGATACCAACATCCTATCCAAACTTGCAATGAGTCTATCAATGTTCTCTTCGCTCTTCCCCCAGTCGAAGATCTGCGCTTTTGGGCGAGATGACACCGTGACCTTTGTTCTTGTACCAGTCCCTTCGAGTGAGATTTCGATATCTTCCCCCCAAGAGAAGATTGAAGGCGGTACGGAAGCTGTAATTCGGCGATCTAATTTACTATTAATCTCAAAGGAATTTGATCTAAGGGCCTTCAACACAGCCTCATATGTATCACCAAGTCTTGCATCGAAGATCTTCGATTTGGAGACCACCAAATCACCCAACTGTAGTAGGGATCTGGAAGATTTAAACGAATAATTTCCTAATCCGGTATGAGCGTACTGAAGATCGGTTTTGGGCTGCAACGCTAGCCAGTGTTCAACCCATTCACTGTACGTGTTCACAGATGCTAGGCAACTTGGTGTCTTTCAAGTTGCCTTCTCAGCGCTATGTAACCGAGACCAAGAAGGAGGCCAGACCAAACTCTTTCGACGAGGTCAAAAAGGTCATCTGATCTAAGTTGGAAGAACGTGAACAAGCTTCGATTGAGGTTCTCGGAGAAGGCTCCGAAAAACGTCGAGGGGATCGTAATGTCTAGGCCAAGAGTTGCAGCTGTGCGAGCTAAGGCGAAGAGAGGAATAGATATGGCAATCCATCCTGCAACCCGCTTCCAACTCTCCCCATACACGCTGAAAGGGATTCTTTGTGTCGGGATACGTGGGGTTTGAGCAGGATTTCCTGAACCGCCCAAATACAGATAACTTTGAATCTCGAATTCCACTATCAACTTGTCTTGGTTTCCTATCGGGATGTTGAAGTAGCCTATGAGTAGTGAGTATTGTGTTGGCATTCCTGAGTTTTTCTCTTTGAATTGGAAAAGGGATCCGTGTATATGTGATAAGGTCATATCTTGCAGGAACGAACATTTCGCCTCTAAGGTCTGTCCCATCGGAATTGACTTCTTTGAATTTCCTAATGGAGAATTTAGGCTCGATTTCGCACACTGCAACTTGAGATGTATTCCATGCTGGGCTAAACAATGTCCGCACAAGGACCATTTCAATTGTTACCAGGTCGGATACGGTTACAAGGAGAGCTTTACCGCTGAAGATGTACTTGAGAGAATGATATGCCGTTCTGCGAAGACAAACGAATACGTGAAAAAGAACAGAACGTTTCAGATCAGAATCACTGGAGGAGAACCGCTCTTCTCTAAAGAGCGATGGAATCATCTTACTGAGGTGCTGAATATTCTTGATAGGAGATTAGATTCCAAACAGCCATACTATAGTGGTCCTCTAGGTAACAGATTACGAGATTACGGAGATCGTAGGCAGCAAAGAAGGAAGAGAGTAGTTATCCAATCGAACGGGATATTACTCGGAAATACAATTCCGATTGACGATTTCATCGATGTTATACGAAGCTTGCGAAACCTCGACGTCTTATTCCATCTTTCAGTGAAGGGATCCAATGCCAATGAGTTCGGTCTACTGACGAAAGGTGATGAGAGGTTATTCACGCACCAAGTTGAATTAATCAACAGTCTAGATGACGCCAGAAAATTCACTAGGAATTTTGATTTTCAAATCGTCCTCGGCTTCTTTCACAGTAAGGAGTACGTCCTGTGGAATCCTTATGAGAATAAACCTATGCTCATTCAACCTGACCATTCGTTCTTGGACCTAGTCAGAAGACATTGGATGGGAACCTTCGCGGAGCCGCTTGACTTCCGGCAAAGAATGGTGGAAAAAGCTCAAACCATACAGCGGTGCTTACAGGAAGATATAGTCAGAAAGAAGAGCGACGTTCCCGAGAGCGTATTGTCTCGATTGAAACCTCTTCCTTGTTCAGGGAAGAAACTTGGAATAAATAAAACCTTTTGGAATAAGCTGCGTGCTAACGAATCGAAGGCCTTGAGCTGAAGCTGGAATAGTTTCAGACGCCTCAAGCCTTTTGGTCTCCCAGCACTAGAGCGCAAGACCTTAGGTCCAAGTCCCAAGAGATACAAGTGAATTCTCGACTTATTCCTGGAAAAGTGGAGTGTCACCTCGAACTGATGTAGCGATTAAGTCCTTTGCGCCGATTAAGTCAAGCCAGCGGACTATCTGTAGGTCCTGAGTCAGGTGTTTCAGTATCTCGTCATGTCTTTTCTCTTCATACCATTTCTTGACATCCTCGCCGGTCCCGTATGTTTCAGGAGGTTCCAAACCAAGCTCTCTTGCCTTCTTCACGATCCTGTCTAGTTTTAGCCCTTTGAACAAGTTGCGGTTTGCTGGAAGAAGTTCTTGAAAATAGTCTATCGCGTAAGTATCGCACCAGAACTTAGAATGAACGTCAACTTCCCGAATCTTGTGGTTTGCCGCTTTGGCGATGATTAGTGGGATGTCATACCGGAGAATGTTGAACCCTGCGACTACAGTGAATCTGTGGTAAGAGAGCATTTGTTCCATGAACCTCAATGAGGCCAGGAGGACTTTCTTCTCAGAACCTTCCTCCCACTCAGAGAAGAAGTTGGGCTCAACATGCCTGGTCAAACTACCACTTTCATAGGGGGTTTCGTCCCGCATTAAGCCGACTACGATTATCTTCTCATCTGTGAAAGCACCTTCTTTTTTCGGCCTGTATGTTTCTAGATCGAAGTATATTCTAACCATGCCCTATGCACCTGCCTAGAGGTGAAGGTCGGAGGAGCAAGAATACACGTTTCATTCATTTTTCACCCAAAGGCTTTCTTCTGTTATCCGTTGATATACATCTAACTAGACATTTACTTAAATAAACGCCATAACACAATAAGTTCCTTGTTGTGGTGGTATCCATTTGCCAACGAGCATAACGGTATTTGACGGTGCAAACTCCATAGGTGGAAACAAAGTCTACTTGGAGTTTGATGGCAATGGCGTCTTCTTTGACTTTGGAATAAACTACAGTAAGATGGCTGACTATTACGAAGAATTTCTGAGCCCTAGGCCATCAAGAGGTATTCACGACTTGCTTTTCATGGGTTTGATTCCGAATGTAACCTGCTATAGGCATGACCTCATACCAGGAGATGTAAATCTGTCAACATCTCTAAGTCTAAAGGCTGATGCGGTATTCTTGTCTCATGCTCACATGGATCACGCTGGCAACATCGGCTTACTCGATATGAATATTCCACTCGTTATATCTCCATTGAGTGCAGTAATTCTTAAGGCAATGCGGGATTGCGATGGCAAAAATATTGGATCAGAGGTTCCCTACTCAGCACCTAGAGAAGCATCAAAGGATGATGAGAGGATCATTAAGACTACAGACTATAGAAAAGAAGCTTTTGTTGAAAGGGAGTGTCTACTCACCGATGATCGCAGTGAAGATCTGAGAGATTTCTGGTGCAGGTGTCCCGGCAGTAGAGAGATTCAGTCTAAAGAATTAAAATTGGCGAAGGACTTTCTAAAATTTGAGTCCAGAGCTTTTGAGGTTGACCACTCAATCTACGGCGCTACAGCATACGCAATAAACGCTTCTGATGGCTGGATAGTGTATACTGGTGACCTGCGAGTGTATGGCATACACAAGGAAAGCACCGAGAAATTTGTTAGAGAAGCCGGAAAACTCTCTCCGAAGATACTCATAATTGAAGGCACACGCGTTGGTCGGCAGGACATGGAAGAGTCTGAGGAGGAGGTGTACAAAAACTGCTTGGAGGCGGTCATTGCTGAGAAAGGGCTTGTAATCGCTGATTTTTCACCTCGCAACTTTGAGAGACTGGATAGTTTCATGAAAATCGCAAAGGATACCGGAAGGAAACTTGTGGTTCTTACAAAAGATGCCTATGCGCTTGAGGCAATGAAATGCACGGATCGCAAGGATAGGATGCGTGAACTACTTATCTATAAAGACCTGAAAGCCAGCCTGGATGGTTTTGAAAAAGAGATACGTCAAAAATTTGCTGAAAAGCTTCTTGATCCAAATGAAATTGCAAAATCCTTTGGAAGTTACATCGTTTGCTTTAGTTTCTGGGACATAAAACATCTTTTGGACATAAAACCAAAGGGGGGAACATATGTCTATTCAAGTAGCGAGGCATACACTGAGGATCAAGTCATTGACTTCCAACGCCTGTCGAACTGGCTGCAGTTCTTCGGTATGAAGGTTAAAGGTTTCAGCATCACTGAGAGGGATGGAAAACTGGTACCTGAGTTTGAGAAGGGCTATCATGCTTCAGGACATGCTTCCGCAAGCGAGATACTAGAGATCGTTAAGAATATAGCACCCGAGACCATTATCCCGGTACACACCCAGAATCCTGAATTCTTCAGAATAAACCTGAAAGATGCCAACGTAATGCTGGCTGAAAATGGAAAACGAATAGATATTATGTAGAAACAAACTTGTGGCCCCGAAAAGCTTTAGTTTTGAGTTGAACTGCCCTAGAGATTTGCAAGCTGGTTGAATCCATCAAGAAAGAAAACACAGCTAAACAAGGTGATGGGCTGAAGGCCATAGACGTGAGAGCGAAAACTTTGGCAGCGAAGGATTCATAGGCTTCTTCCTTTTCCGCCATCAATAAGAACACATTTCGCTCAAAGCATCTCCTCCAATGAGAGTTTCTCGAGGAAAGCTCTTTTGAGGCCCAGCTTCAAGGCTTTCACGCTTCGGTCTGGCCAGATGTAGATGATGTTGTCTTCCTTCAGCTTCCGGATGGCTTCTTGAAGTATCTGGCTGGAATAGTCGGGTTGAAGGTCTCTCCGCATAGTTGATGTATTTGAAGGGTGAACCGGTCCGGTTATAGTGGGCGAATAGAACTTCCCCAGTAGTCCTCCTCAGCCTCATAAACCTCTTCGCAGTCTGAGCATACGCCGAGCGTCTTGATCGTTCCATCAGCTACAGCGCATTCCTCACAGTATCTCTTCCCACACTCACCGCACCTGTACAGCTCCTCATCACTCACTTCAGCGCAACAGCTATCACATATGCCCAACCAGATCAATCACCTTAAGTTCATTAGTACCGAATAAGCGTCTGACTCTTGAACTTAAGGCCAATAGACCTGCCTTAAGAAGTCCTGAGATTTGCTGCAGTGGCTTAAAGGGTTACGCGGTCTGTCTTCGTTTCTAGGAGATTGTGGCGAAAGTAATCAAAGCGTATAAATCCGTCTCCGCACAACTAAAATGATAAGAGGAGAAACGGACAGATTGGCTTGGCAGGAAATTAATCGTAGAATAAAGGAGTGCCTAGATTCTTCAGATCCTGTCTGTTGTCTTCAAAACCTCCTAGAGAAAGAGAACGATGGCATGGTGGCTCTCGCATTGGGGGAACAGTATGAGTGCAGGTCGATGTTAGCAGAAGCACTTCGAAGCTTCGAGAAAGCCGAGAGCCTTTTTCCACATGAAGAATGGAAGGAAAAAGCAAGGCAAGCGAAGGAGAGAGTAGAGCAACGCCTTACGCAAGAGCCAAGAGAGGAAGAACAGTGGGAAGAGCTCCTCTTTGTTGTGTCATGCACAAAGAAGAAGATCTGGCATGAAAATCCGGAGGCTGATGAATATGTTCCAGCACGCGAAGCGTATCTGGGAGACGATTTCCTCGACTGGATAAAAGATCCTCTCTCTGAGAAGGCTAGATGGGCTATCCTCAGTGCCAAGTATGGATTTATTGAGCCTGACCATCCTATCGCCAATTATGACGCGACTTTCAATGATCCCGAGACGGGCCCGATCTCTGACCAGACATTGATCAACCAAGTGAAATACCAATGCCGATGGAAGGATAGGAGAAAATTGAACTCTTTTAGACAGATCGTGGTTCACGGCAGTCCAACATACTTGCAGAAAGTCAAGATCACCTTCTGTCCCACAAGAGCCTCCGTTATCAGCTGGGATGAATACAAAGTAGGACTAAGCCGAGTAAATCAGGGTATATCTAAACTAAGAGAAAATTTGGTTCCTCTGCTAAGAGCGTCTCTCTTGAACATTAAGGACTTGCAGAGAAAGGATCTCCCGACCTCTCCTGGCGTGTATGTGATCTATGCGGATTCTGCGGATAGACCATTGTACATTGGAAAGTCGGACAACCTAGCCAGACGCATCTGGGACAATCATATAAAGGGCAATATGGAAGCCAGCATTTTGCGAAAGAAGATAGGTCAGAAAGAGAAGACTGCTGATGAGAGTCTCATAACCAGTTATATCGTCAATCGCTGTCAACTACGCTTCCTAAGTGTTGATGAATCTATACTGTCATCCCTTGAACACTTTGCAATTGGCGTACTGCAACCTCTCTTGAACGAGTAGCACTAGAGAAGAATGCCCTGTGTAAAGACTCGGTCTAGAAACTCCGAGAACATCGGGATTGCTTTCGTGCAACTCTCAATCTAATAAAACTCCATTGGTAATCGAATTAAATGAGCCCGTTTTCCTATGCGCGAGTGTTCCGACTGCGAGTACCTTCGAACTGTAAAGGACCCTTATCAAGGCGCCTTGTTCTGTATCAAACATTGGAAGCAAGTCCTCTTGACAAGCACATGCCTAGACTTCAAGCATGCTGAACCCTTCCCATACACAGAGCTCAGCCCAAGCGAGAGGAAAGCCTACTGGGAATGGAAACAGAAGAAGCAACTCACAAATGTTGAAGAAGACCTTACTAGACCGTGACTCGTTTGCCTTTCCTTTTCCAGTCTACCACCTGATAATCAACACTTGGAATAGCCTGAATCGCGCATTTGGCGACGGGGTTACTTATGATGCGCATCTCATTGTCACCGGTAATGACATACAGATAGTATTTATTACCTAGATCCATTGCGGTCCTATACTGATTTTCTGTCAGACCAACTGGGAAACTTCCGAAGCGTGTTTTCACCTCAATATATCTAACATCCCCACGCTCGCTCTCGGACCTGATGTCATAGCCGACAGCGCGTGTCGAAAATATGTCATCGGGAGTCCTTCCCTCCTCTCTCTCGAAACGCTTGGCAATTTCCATGCCTTTCGCGTCACTCTCGCCGATTGCTTCAGTAGAAGGCACACGTCCGGACCTATGTCCTCGCCGTCGATCTCTTGGAAGTCTATCTTGGTAGGGACGTCGCTGCTGTGCATTCCAAGCATGCCATAAAATGTTCTGGATCTCCCAGTAGTACTCTAAGGCTAGCAGTTCTTTCACTTCTGCAAGAACCTTGGACAGAAGTAGGTACTTGATGGTTCCAAGCGAATAGTCAGCAGGATCTATCCCATACTCAATTACAACATCCTCTCTTGCGGTTTCCAACTGTCGGGGACTCATACGGTCGAAAAGAGTGTCTTTCATAAATGGTTTTGCCCTTGAGCCACCAAACGCGACGAAAGCGTATTTCTTCGGGCGCCATTTTGAGAGAATTTGAGAAGTAGTCCAAATGCCTGCACCTTTAAGAGTATAGAATCTTTCAAAACGGTCAGGAAGAGATTTGCTTTCATCTAATAGAAATTTTAGTGCGCTACTAACGCGCGACGGACGCTCATCGTTACATAACACTACGGCACCGCCCTGTCCATATTTGGCGTAGTCATATAGATCATCAATCTCGTCTCGCGTTAGGAGTCCCTCTCTGAGGAAGTTTGTGCGCTTCAGAAGTTCAAGCATTTTTTTGCGACCATATATATGTTGTTGGCACCAATCACCCCAATTAGATGACGTAATAGCCCTTCTTTTCCATCGCTTCAGAACTTTTTCTTGCTGCTTGGTTAGATATCTCAATGTTATCTGGGATAGTTATGTCGAGTCCTGCTACAAAAGTCTGATCACTGAAGACCCTAAGAGCGCATTGTGACAAGCCATCAAGCATTTCCTCAACTACCAGAAGAGGGAAACAAGCGAAACTGACTTATTGCTTTCAAACAGGCATATCATTTGTCGGGGTTATATTCGGGGGTGATTAGTTTGACGAAAAGCATTAGAGAATTTGTGGAGAATGCTTGGAGAGCCACGATCGAAGATTTTGAGAGTGATGAGCAAAATCGCCTTTGGAACGAGAGAACCCTTGTGGCTCACTTCTTCTATCACCTAAAGCAGAATGCTAAGGTGCTTTCAGGCTTGATCGAGCCGGAATTCATGGTAGAAGGGAAGTCTTTCAAACCTGATCTATGTGCTACGATAGAGGTGAATAGTGATGTCAAATTCTGCGTTTTTGAATTCAAGTTCTACGAGGATGAGATGGTCATAAAGGATGAATGGGAAAAGGTCCAACAGTACAGCGGTGTTCGATTTGACTACGGCTTCTTGATGGCTATAACCTACGTTGAAGTTGAAGGGGTCACGAAGGAGCCTCAAACAATAAATGGGTATGAAGTCGCGGCCTTCATTCATAAAGGCCCAGAGCTACGAGTCGCTCCTCGACACTACCTGGCTCGATTGATCCTTCAAAGACTCTTGGGAAAAGTGCCTATCCATACGTCGATCTACGGTGGGGTAGCGACCATGCTGGAGGATTATTCGATTGTGCTCATTTTTCTGGACAATTTAAAGTGTATTCTGCAACTCTATTTTCGATTTGAACTTGGAACGAAAGAAGCCGTTGACGTCGAAAGCAAGCTACGAGAGATTGGATTTGCGAAATGGGAACGTGACGATGGTGAGCTCGTCGAGACTTACACAAAAACTCTTCTTCTAGGTGAATTCGAGTTGGAACCAGGAGTTAATATTTTCTCCACTAGTGGTTACCGTGGAATTCGGAATTGTCTTAATCGAGTTAAGCCCATATTAGTTGGTCTGAAACCTGCCCTAACATAGGCAATATATGTGGCAAATTTGGTTTTCGTTCCACAACCACTGTTATAGCGTCTCTTCCACTTTCTTGATTAAGGCTTCAAGCTCAGGGCCCCTCGGGTCTGCCTGTAGAGGCGGCCTGCTTTTATGGCGGCTTTCAGAAGTTGCTCCCTGAATTGATGATTGTCCAGAACCTTGGTGATTAGGTCGAGGGCTTTTTCTATTTCCACCTTAATCATTCGGACCTCGAGTTGCTGTTCGAAGTTGACTGTTTGAGCGTGAATGGTTACAGAGGCTTTCCTCTTTGGAGTCTTCTGAATCCTAGTTAGGGGAAGCGTTACTTCTTATCTGGCTTCTTCTTAAGAACGGTTTGCTCTCTGTCAATCTTGATTAAGTCAAAGATGTACTCTGAAACAGAGGTGTAGCCTAGAGTCTTC